>Ga0268261_10003282_pt1 | contig 11862 bp, 8 predicted proteins | sample TergutNc150P1_FD_190353 | JGI IMG/M metagenome (GOLD analysis project Ga0268261, IMG submission 190353) | Nasutitermes corniger P1 segment gut microbial community from laboratory colony in Florida, USA - Nc150 P1 (SPAdes) (version 2) | ecosystem: Host-associated > Arthropoda: Insects > Digestive... | reverse complement strand
CCCAAACATTAAGAAATGAGGGTTATTTATTTTTTACCGATTATTATAAATCTATCTAGTAAACTAAAGAACCGCCGTATACGGAACCGTACGTACGGTGGTGTGAGAGGTCGGCTATTCAATTATTGGATAGCCTCCTACTCGATTTTGTAGATTATTTTTTGAAATTTGATATAATTATTAAAATAATACAAATGAGGGTATTACATATGACAAAAGCATTAGAAATATTAAAAAAATACTATGGCTATGAAAGTTTTCGTAGTTTTCAGGGAGAAATAATAGATAATATATTACAAGGTAGAGATGTGGTAGCTGTTATGCCTACAGGTGCTGGAAAATCTATATGTTTTCAAATACCTTCGCTTATTATGGAAGGTTTTACTATTGTAATATCTCCTCTAATATCCCTTATGAGCGACCAAGTTTCTTCACTTTTACAAATGGGTATATCGTCAACATTTATAAATAGTACAATGGATGAACAAGATATTTGGTTAACATTAAGTAGCCTGAAAATTAGTGCCCTTAAATTAATATATATAGCACCAGAACGACTAAATAATTATGATTTTGTTAGATTTGCAAAAAATACAAAAATATCGATGATAGTAATAGATGAGGCACACTGTATAAGTCAATGGGGAAATGATTTTAGACCAAGTTATAATAGAATACCAGAATTTTTAAAAAAAATAGAAACAAGACCAATTGTAACAGCATTTACAGCAACGGCAACAAAAGTTGTAAGAGAAGATATTGTAAATAAGCTAGAACTTGTAGAACCTTTTACTGTAGTTTCTGGTTTTGACCGTCCTAATTTATTTTTTGATATTCATAAAGCAAGTAAAATTTCAGAAAAAGACAAAATTCTTTTATATTTTTTAAAAACAAGAAAAAATGAAAGTGGAATAATTTATTGCAGTACAAGAAAATATGTCGATACGGTGTATGAGAAATTAAAACAAGAAAGATATTCTGTAAATAGATACCATGCAGGACTTTCAGATAAAGAACGAAAAAAAAACCAAGAATCTTTTATATACGATAATACAAAAATAATGGTAGCAACAAACGCCTTTGGTATGGGCATAGATAAAAGCAATGTTTCTTTTGTAGTGCACTACAATATGCCTAGTAATATAGAAAGCTATTACCAAGAGGCAGGACGTGCTGGTAGAGATGGGACAAATTCAACTTGTTTAATGCTATATTCTGCAGCAGACTTTATTACACAGAAATGGATAGTTACAAATACAAGTGATATAGATATACTAGATGAAGAAGGACAATTTTTAAAACTAAAAAAATTGTCCGAAATAGAACAAATGTGTAGAACAACAAAATGTATACGAAGTTATATACTAGAGTATTTTGGTGAACATCCTGAAAAAGAATGTGGAAATTGTAGTAATTGTACAGACAAAAAAGATAAAATAGATATAACAACAGACGCACAAATGATAATATCTTGTGTAATAAGAATGAATCAAAGGTTCGGTATAAATATGGTTATCGATGTTTTACGTGGTGCTAAAATTAGAAGACTTTTAGATTTTCATTTAGATTCTTTGTCAACTTATGGAATATCTACACGTAGTAAGGAATTTTTGTTACAAACAATCGATTTTTTAATAGACAAAGATTATCTTGTAAAAACCAAAGAAGAATACCCTATTTTGAAAATAGGTAGAGAATATAAGAATGTTTTATTAAAAGATTTTAAGCTGTATATGCCTGTAAAAGTAAGATTTGATTTTAATACTGATATTGATAAAGATAGTGTTAAAAATATTGAGTCAAAAAACAATAAAGGTATTAATTTTGTAAACAAAAATTTATTTGAAAATTTGCGAGAACTAAGACTAAAAATTTCAAAAGAAGAAAAGGTGCCTCCTTTTATGGTTTTTGCAGACAGCTCTCTTGCTGATATGTGCTTAAAACTTCCGAAAAATAAAAATGAATTCTTAAAAGTATCTGGAGTAGGGCAAGTAAAATCAGAAAAATATAGTGATAAATTTTTAGATGTAATAAATAATTTTGTAAATACAAATGATATTGAAGAAGTAGATAAAGATGAAAATAAAGTAGATTATAAAATAGAAATAAGCCAAGAACCTGTAAGTATAAGCCATGTTACATCTGTTATAAATACATACCTAATGCAAATTGGCAAGCAAAAAATATCTGCAATAATCGCAAATAAAATGTTAATTGCTAATGGATTTTTAACTCCAGAAGATAAATCTCCGACAGAAAAAGGTATAGAACTTGGGATTTTGACAGAGAAAAGGGAACGAGGAGAAGAAACTTATTTTGTGAATTTGTATACGGATAAAGCACAGGAGTATGTCATTGATTACTATATTAAAGATTAAATTTATATTGTATAATTTGAAAGATAAATTTTATTAAATATTGGAGTAATAATTTATGATAAATATTATCTTTGTATAACCGTTTATTGTTGCCATTAATTTTTCTCATTCCATTTTACTAAGTATGGATATTTTCTATATTTTTGCACAAACTAACTTTTATTAATTAAAAAATTTAAAAGAGGTTTCAAATGCAAAGAAATAGAATATTCGTACTTAGTATTTTAATTTTATTATTAGTTTTTGGTATAAAAAATATATCTTTTGCTTCTGCTATATCTAATAAAGAAAAAATAGAACATAAGGAACTGTATGTAGCAATAATAATAGACGATTTTGGTGCTAATGGTTCTAAAGATATAGACGAGATGATTTCACTTGAAATACCTTTTACGGGTGCTGTAATACCTGGTTTTCCACATTCATTAGAGCATATGGAAAAACTTAAAGAAAATGAAAAAGGTATAATTGTGCATATGCCTATGGAGGCAAAGAATCAAAAAGCAAAATGGGATACTCCTCTTACAATATCTAATTCTTTAAGTGTAGATGAAGTGAAAAATAGAACAAAAATAGCAATAGAAGAACTAAATATTGCAAGTGGTCTAAATAATCATATGGGGTCTTCTGTTACTGCAAACAAAAAGCTGATGCAAGCTGTAATAGAAACTGCAAACGACAACAATTTATTAATGATAGACTCTGTAACAACAGAGAAATCTACAATAAAAGAAATATGCGATGAAATGGGTTTGAACCATTTAAGACGTGATGTATTCTTAGATGGGGATAAAAAATCTGTAGAATTTGTAGAAAAAAGAATGAAACAAACTTTAGAAGTAGCAAAAAAACAAGGATACGCAATAGCAATAGGTCATGTTGGTACTTCTGGTGGAACAAATACTGTAAATGGAATAAAAAATACAGTAGAACATTTACAACAAAATGGTGTTAAATTTGTAACAATAGATGAGTTACATGGAATACTCCATGGCGGTTCTCTACGAAAAATTGAAGAATAGCATATGGATACACTTTTTTACGATTTAGAAAAAAATATTTCCAAAATAGAAAGTATTTTTGGAGAAAATGCTGATTTGGTAAAGAGAAAAATACAAATAGGTGATAATAGCCACAATGCCTATATAGTTTTTATAGATGGACTTGCAAATAGCAAATTAATAGAAACGACAGTAATAGCACCATTAGTAATGGGTATGAAGTTAACGGGAGAAACAGAGCTAAATACAAACGATATACTAGATTTTATTATAAAAACAAGTATCTTGTCTTCAGATATAAAAAAAGATAATAATTTTGAGAATATAATAAAAGGTGTTATGTGTGGTGATACAATTGTTTTTTTTGACAAATGTGATTCTTGCCTTGTCGTAGCAAGTCGTGGTTTTAATAGTCGTGGTGTTCCAAGTACAGAAACAGAAATTGTAGTACAAGGTCCAAAAGATGCTTTTAGTGAAAGCTTAAGAACAAATACAATGCTAATACGTAGAAGAATAAGAGATGAAAATTTAATAATATCACAAACAAATGTAGGTACAATTACAAAAACAGATATAGCTATTATTTATGTAAAAAGCATTGCAAGAGAAACAGTAGTAAGTGAAGTTTTTGAAAGAATAAAAAATATAAATACAGATGCAATACTAGATATAGGATATTTGGAACAGTTTATAGAAAATGATTACTTATCACCATTTCCCCAATGCCAAGTAACAGAGAGACCAGACAAAGCAGCAAGTGCTGTTTTGGAGGGTAGAGTTGTTATAATGAGTGATAATTCACCTTTTGTTTTAATAGTTCCTTGTTTTATATCATCTTTTTTTCAGTCTCCAGAAGATTATTATAGTCGTTTTGAAATATCTAGCCTTAGTCGTATTATTAGATATACTGGAGCGATTATTTCTACTATATTGCCCGGGCTATATCTTGCTATATCGCTGTATAGCCCAAATATGCTTCCAAAAGAGCTTTTACTTAAAATGGCAAATTCTAGAGAAATAGTACCTTTTCCAGCTTTTGTAGAAATGATACTTATGGATGGCGCTTTCGAAATTTTGAAAGAGGCAGGAATACGACTACCATCGGCAATTGGCTCTACAATAGGTGTTGTAGGTGGTATAATAATAGGTAATGCTGCCGTAGAAGCAGGTCTAGTAAGTCCTATTGTTGTAATAATAGTTGCTCTTACTGCTATTTGTGGATTTACACTTCCTACTATTAGTTTAAATGCTGGTATACGTATTTCAAAATATATTATTGTTATACTAAGTGCTTTTTTGGGACTTTTAGGTTTTTGGGCAGCTATTTTAGTAATATTTATTCATTTATGTTCTTTGAAAAGTTTTGGATTTCCATATTTATATCCTTTTGTTTCGAGTGATTTAAATGACTACAATGATTTAAAAGATACAATAATAAGACCTCCAATATTTTTTTTAAAAAAACGCCCTATTTTTGCAAAACCTGCAAATAGAGAAAAGTGGTAGCATGATTTGGTTTAACGACAAAATATCTATACGTCAAATGCAAATACTTATTATAATAAATATTTTTGGTACGGGAATAGTTGCACTTCCAAGGTTTGTTACTAGCTATTCTTCTTCGGATGGTTGGATAAGTGTTTTTATAGCTTCTTTATTTGTTGCTTTTTGTGTGTTCATAATTACTACTTTGGGTAATATGTATCCAGATAAAAGTTTTTATGAATATACAAGCATACTATTGAATAAACCAATAGGTGTTATTTTGAGTATTGGTTTTGTTGTTAGACTTATTTTACACACATCTTTTACAATCAGGATAGCTATAGAGATAGTTGGAGATATGTTACCAAATACATCCAAGTGGTTTTTGGCATTGTTTATAATTTTAATAAGTGGTTTTGCAGCGAGTAAAGGCTATGAAACAAGAGCTAGACTTGCAGAAATTTTAATTTTTCTTATATTTATTCCTATTATTTTTGTTTTTGCAATTGCAGCTTTCAATGTAGACTATACAAATATTTTACCTTTTTGGAGACTTCCTAGTGAAATATTTCAAGGTAGTTTTTACAGTATTAGCTCTTTTGCAATGATAGAGCTTTTACTTTTAGTATACCCATATATAAATAATAGGGAAAATGTTCGAAAAAATGCTGTTCTTACAATTATAATTTTAGGTATTATTATGAGTATTGTTACACTTATAACGATAGCTAGATTTGATATTCATCATATACCGTATATAAGATTTCCTATAATACAAATAATGGATTCTACAAATTTACCGGGGTCTTTTTTGCAAAGACAAAGTCTATTTATTATGAGTTTTTTTATACTTTCTGTTTTTGCTACTATCAATGCCTGCTTATTTTTTTCTTCTCTTATTTTAAAATCGGTAGTAAAAAAAGGGAAGCATAGCTATTATATTTTTGTTTGTATGATGGTTAGTTTTTTTATTACATTTTTTTTGAAAGATATAGATACAGTTTATACTTATTTTTACAAATCCTTTTTGTATATTGGTATGGCATATATGTTTTTTATTCCGTTGATATTACTTATTTTTTCAAAAATAAAGTATGGTAAAAATATAAAAATTTCAGTAATTTTAATATTCCTTATACCATTTTTAACATCTTGTAATAAAATAGAAATGGAAGAAAGAATCTATGTATCTGCTTTAGGAATAGATAAAGTAGAAGATGATTACCTACTAACAATAGGAGTGTATAATAAAGATGATATAGATGAGATACAAATAAGAGGAACAACAATACAAGATGCAATAGGTAAAATAGAAGAAAATACAAGTAAAATACTGTATCTTGGTATAACGCAGGCTATACTATTTGGCTATGAAATTTTAAAAGACACAAAATCTTTTTCAAATGTAATAAACACTCTAAACGGTAATACAGAAATAAGTAGCGATGTATATATTCTTGCTACAAAAAATCCAGAAGAAATATTAAAAAAGATAGACGGCAATGACTCTATTTTTTCCAAGTACCATAAATCTAGCAAAATAATATTAAATCAACTAGACCAAAAAACATTAGAGGGAATTACAAGTTCAATATATAGAATAAATAGCACAATGATACCAATAGTAAACATAAAAAATGATATGTTAGAAATAGAAGGTATGGGTATTGTAAATAAAAATGAATCACTAGAAATAATAGATAAAAAATATATACAAGGATATTTATTACTATTGGGTAATGGAGAAAATACAAAAATAACGCTAAAAAAACCTAAAAATACGCTTACAATAGACAAAATAGATAGAAAACTTCATTTTGAAAATATAGATGGAGATGTTTATGTAAACGTAGATTTAAAAATAAAACCGACTTTTGAAAATGATTTTAATAATTACGATTATTTTATAGATATTTATAAAAATGTAATAGCATCTATGGTTGTATCATCTTTTTACAAAATTATGCAAAATAAACCAGAATATGATTTTGCAAAAATACGTGATTATATGAGAAAAAAAGATACACAGCTTTTTGAGGATACAAGATATAAAGATATGAAAATAAATGTAAGTGTTTTGTTTTATGATTGATTGTAAATTACAGATATATCTTGTATATAAATTTTTATAACAGCATATGCCGTTTTTCGGTATATGCTTTTTTACTTTATACAGTAAGTTGCAAATGCCAATCGAGTTGGAATTATAACCCCTACTATACAAATACAGTGGGGGTTATTTTTAATGAATACAATTAACTGTTATTGCTATTATTTCTATACTGTTCTATCAGATAATTTTGCTTATGCCTTTGTACTCTTGGTATATAGTTTTGAGTTTCTCTAAAAGGTGGAACACCTCCAAAACGCTCTACATTACTTGCCCCTGCATTATATGCTGCAAGTGCAAGCTCTAAATCTCCATCGAAACGATCCAACATTTGTCTTAAATACCTAGTACCACCATGTATATTTTGAGATATATCAAAAGGGTCAGTAACTCCTAAGCTTTCAGCAGTTCGTGGCATAAGTTGCATTAAACCCATTGCACCAGCAGAACTAACTGCATTTGGATTATTGCTACTTTCTGTCATAATAACAGCCCTAATAAGATTTGGGTCTATATTATATGTTTCAGCTGCACTTGCTATTGCATTTACTATTTCTTCGTCTAAATTTTCTGTAGAATCTATAAATTCATTTAAAACATCGGAAAAAGTAGGTATATCACTAACTTCTGTAGAAGTAGTTTCTGTATCTACATTTTGTATATTTTGTATATTTTGTACAGATTCTGGTCTTTGTATATTTAGACTATTAAACACACTTGTAGATATTTCATTAAATAAATTAAAATTCATAAAAACCTCATAGGTATTATTCAGCTACTCGTAAAGTTTATATCGGTATTTTTGAAAATTAAATTAATCTTCGTTATTTTCTTATTCGTATTACCTCTTCTCTTTCTTTAAGCATATCTCTAGAATATGCTTAAAAAATATATCTATTTATGCCCTACTATCTTGTGAGGAACATAATGCTCTTCCAAATATCCCATTTCATATTCTGTTAATTTTATATCTATAGATAAAACCAAATCTTCTAATTGATGTATTTTTGTTGCTCCTATTATGGGCGATATTACAGATTGTTTATTGAACAACCATGCAAGTGCAATATTTGCTGCTGATACATTTTTATTTTTCGCTATTTCAAAAAGCCTATCTATTACTAGTCTATCTATATCTATTGTTTCGTCATATTTTAGTTTTGCTAGTTTATCTGTATTTTTTCTATCACTTTCAGTTCTAGGAGACCTACTTAACCTACCAGCTGCAAGAGGACTATATGGTGTTATAGCTATTTTTTGGTCTATACAAAGTGGTATCATTTCTCTTTCTTCTTCACGATATATCAAATTGTAGTGGTTTTGCATAGAAATAAATTTTGTCCATCCATTTTTTTCGCTTATATTTAGCATTTTTAAAAATTGCCATGCATACATGGAAGAGGCTCCTAAATATCTAACTTTGCCAAGTTTTACAAGCCTATCTAGTGCATCTAATGTTTCCTCTATAGGTGTATTATTATCAAATCTGTGTATTATATATAAGTCTATATAATCTGTACCGAGTCTTTTTAGGCTATTATCTACTTCTGTAAATATTGCTTTTCTACTAAGTCCAACAGAGTTTGGTCCTTGCCTCATTGCACCATTCACTTTTGTTGCTATTACTACGTCTTCTCTTTTTGCGTATTTTTTTAGTGCCTTACCTAAGTATTCCTCACTTGTACCAAATGAATATATATTAGCTGTATCAAAAAAGTTAATCCCAAGTTCTAAAGCTCTTTTTATTACTTTTTCACTTTCTTGCTCATTTAAAACCCATTTATGTATCCAATTTCCATCACCGAAGCTCATACAACCTAGACAAATTTTAGATACATCTAACCCTGTATTTCCTAATTTCACATATTCCATATATTTTTCCTTTCATTTTTAAATATATAATACTAAATTGTAATACCACTCTTTGCAAGTGATGTATTTATAAGTCTTGCAAGCATTGGTAAGCTAATAATTTGTAATAAAGCTCCAAATAAAAAAGGAAGCACAGCAATGCTAAAACTAACAATAAAACTATTGTTAGTAACAAAAGAAAACTGAATCATTCCAAAAGCAAAATTTATTAAAACGCCAATAAAAACACCCACAAAAGGCATATATATTTTTGTAGATTCTTTAAATATTCCAGAAAAAAAAGCCATAATAGGGAATGAAAAAATAAAACCTCCTGTAGGACCAAGCACAGCAGCCATACCTGCATTCATACCAGTAAAAATCGGTACACCAATAGCACCCAAAGTTATGTATACAAGAGCTGCTATACTTCCATTTTTTTTACCAAGTATAAGACCAGAAAGTACAATTCCCCAAGACTGTAATGTCATTGGGACACCCCCGGGCAATGGTATTTGTATTTGTGCCATAATAGATATAATCGCTACAAACATAGCAATATAAACAATGTTTTTAACTTTCAAAATTTCACCTCGTAATTTATATTTGAAGTAAAATTTTAAAAAAAATTAATCTCCAAATATAAATAATTAATTTTTATTACGTTTATAATTTTTAAATTTAGTCAAGCTCTTTTGTCAAATCTATAACCTCATTTATCATTTGGCTTACAAAATCTATCATTTCTAGTAAAGGTTTTTCTGTTGTTAAATCTACATTTACCATTTTTGCAAGTTCTACTGGACTTTTTGTGTTGCCAGCTTTTAAAACATCTAACCAAGTTTCTACACTTATTTCACCACTTTTTATTTTTTTATAAGCTGATGTTGCGATAGTAAGACCTGCCGAATAAGTATAAGGATATAATCCCATAAAATAATGTGGTTGTCTTATCCATGTTCTACCTGCCCAATCTGGTATTTCCACAGTATCTCCCCAAAATTGTCTTAATGTATCAAGTTTTAAATTGTTTAAAACATTTGCCGTAATTGGCTGTTTTGATTCAACTAGGCGATATACTTCTCTTTGATAATGAGCTTCCAAAAGATGAGTTACACAATTGTGATAATAAGTTCTCGAAATTATATTTGAAAGTACAAAACGCAAAAATCTAGGGTCTTTATTTTGACTTTTTAAATGGTCAGCCATTATAATTTCATTCATTGTAGACGGTGCTTCTATAAAATATAAAGATGCTTCTGTATTAAAAAAGTTTTGATTTGCTCCTGCAAAATAAAAATGACCGGCATGACCTAATTCATGTGCTAGAACAAAAACTTCGTTCATTTCATTATTCCAATTTAATAATATATACGAACCTTTTTGATAAGGAGAATCACAAAAGCCACCTGTAGATTTACCTAAACTTTGCGGAAAATCTATCCATCTTTCATTATAAGATTTTTCTACCATTAGAGTATACTCTGGACCTAAAATAGACAAACCATCTATAGCATATTTTTTTGATTCGGCTATAGTTATACTAGGCTCAAACTCTGGGTCTACTGCTAAATGCAAGTCGGCATAAGTAATCTTATCTAATCCATGAATTTCTTTTAAAAGATTTGCATATTTCCTCATAGGTACAGATAGTTTTTCCATTATTATATCTATTTGTCTATTGTACAAATCTTCCGTAACATCTTGTTTATCTAACAAATACGAAATAACATTATCGAAATTTTTAAGATTTGCATATGCTTTTTCTTTTAGAACATGGGCAGCATAATTATTTGCAAGACCATTTTCATATTCACCTAATTTTTTATAAAAATTTTCAAAAGCAGCTCTGCGAATTTCAGCGTTTGAATTATTTTGCCAACCATTTTCAAATAATGTAAAAGACATTTCATGCTCTTTACCATCTGCTATAAAATTATTAAATTTCATATCTGATAATTTGAATTTTATATAATTTCTATAGCTAGAATCTAGAGTTTGACGAAATTCACCTAAGGCTTGTTTTACTTCTTTACTTATTTTGTGTGGCAATTTCTTTATTATTTTTTCTAAAAATAATTTATTTTCTGTACTAGAATTTTTTGCATCTTCTAAAAGTTTTATATCTAAAGATTTTAATTCAGATAAAAAGAACACTAGTTTTTTAGACAAATCAGAATAATATATACTAAATTTACCAAAACGTACAGCGTTTTTTTCATCTGTTTGATCGCTTGAAGCATTTAAATCTGCATACAAATTTACATATGTAATACAAATAGAAATATCTCTATAATCATCTAGAGCAGAATTTATAATATCGGGAGTATTTAAATTGTCTTTATACTTTTTTTCAAAATTTTCTACTTTTTTAGAAAGTTCAAATAATGCTTTTTCGTAATCTTCTTCTGTTTTAAAAAGCCTTGTTAAATCCCAAGTTTCATTTGTGTTTACTTCACTTCTTTTTAGAACTTTCATTTCCATTTTGTGTAAATACCTCCGAATTAAATTTAGCATTTTAATAAATTGTACTAAAATTTAGTGTAAAAGTAAATATACGCAATACCTAGGTTATGTACTGAAAAAGATGAATATTAAATTCAAGAAAATTTCCAACGTTATTACTATACTCACTTTGAAATATTTTGTTACAATTTCTGTACAATAACGTTTGTATTCCTTTTGGGGATTTTTCCCTTTTTTACTTACAAACAAAAACCACCTAATTATAATAGGTGGTTTTTGTTTTATAGATTAAAAAAGGAAAAAACATCATATTGATAAAAATTATCGCAAATGCTTTAGAATATATCAGAAAATCATTATACTGTGTTTTATCTATTTTGTCAAGTGTTTTATTTTTTAGTTTTATTTTTTAAAAAAAGATATTGACAAAATATAAAAATGAGAGTACAATAATTTTCGTTGGGTTCTTTGGGAAATAATTTCGTAAGCAATAATTTCGTAAGCAATAATTTCGTAAGCAATAATTTCGTAAGCAATAATTTCGTAAGCAATAATTTCGTAAGCAATAATT
>Ga0268261_10003281_pt1 | contig 11864 bp, 9 predicted proteins | sample TergutNc150P1_FD_190353 | JGI IMG/M metagenome (GOLD analysis project Ga0268261, IMG submission 190353) | Nasutitermes corniger P1 segment gut microbial community from laboratory colony in Florida, USA - Nc150 P1 (SPAdes) (version 2) | ecosystem: Host-associated > Arthropoda: Insects > Digestive... | reverse complement strand
CCCCCCTTAGGCACGGCGGCTTCACCTATGCGCCTGACAATAGCTGCATAACTTCAGCTTGCGACAGCGCCAGTCTGGGCTCAAAACCCAGACAGCCAACCAACCAATGTATATCTCCCCCTAACTAAGCAAAGCGCTACCTGCGCACCAGTCTTTGGTAAGCTCAGTCAAGGCGTTCAGCCTGACTTTAAATCGTCGGCGTAAGCACATTCTCCAGTTAGAGATTAAGGTGTCTGTTACAGAGTCCAGCGATGCGACCAAACGCAGGAATAGCTAAACAGAACGAGGGACGTCGACTTGCGCGTAGGGCAAGTCTCCGCTCTCAGCACTTTGGCTTGATGGTTTGGTGATGACGTTGTGTGTCGGAGTAGGTGGCAGGCTCTCGTCACTTGTTTCTGGAGTAAGTTATTGCTTGGCTCCGTGAAAGGGGTGGTATGTTGAGCAGAGAGAGGAGGGAGAGCTGCTGAGTAGTAAGGGCCGTTTCTGGCCATGTGGGGTGTTCCCCACACACACATAAGGATGTTCAAACCTGATGACAGAGTACCTCTATTTTTCAATTACCAGAACTTCTTTCCCAATATCCTTATGCCTTTAGATGACCCAGACTTTTGCTTCATTAACACAGATGTGCTTTTGGTGCATCTAGTGACTGCAACACCTTTAAGAATTCATAAATCCGTAAAGAACTATGAGAAAATCGCTTAAATGTTCAAGGTTCTGAGTGTTTGCCCCATGTCATTTGTTACTGTAGGAGACGAGGCATTTCTTCTGTCAGAATACATTTTACGACTATAACCTAACAGAAATTCGGATATTCCCAAACGTGTATATAATTACAGGGTAACAGACAAGAAGAATTGTGGAATATTTAACATCTTTGTGGCTATTTCGGCGTGCAACGCGCATTAACTTTCAAAATTATTGGTTTGGCCTGCTAAGCATTTGAGTTTGAGACTGCCGGTCTGGGATCAGGATCAGTTGTGTCAGAAGTCGCTAGTTCTAATCTGATTCCTTAATTATTTGTGCTTTATTGCTTTTACCTATTTCTCTGTCTTTATTATATTATTCTTGCAAATCTTTCAATTTCCCTACAAATATTTCAATGCTAATTTACCTTAAGTCTGTACACTTTACAGAAAATTTTCATAAATTCTGAATGTCAATGATGCCTTCCATCTTTGGTTGATGCTCGTCAGTGTCATATAACTTCATCACAAGTCGGTGATGAAACTTTGCCTTATGTTTCATGTGCTTGTATGATATGTACCACCCTCATAATATATTACATATTTGTAGAATAGCTAATGAACCAAGAAATTGGCTGGTGTCAAGGAATAAGATTGGAGACGGTAATAAATATACTCTTTCAAATCCATTATCCCCACCATGCAGATAAAAATGGTCCACACCATCGCAATGATGTTGCATTCATGTATATAAGTTTGAATTTTATTGCCTGTAAAAAGCAATCCCGCAGCTTTAATAGCAGATATATTTAGGGCTAATCAGAATCAAATTAATAGAAGGAAAAATAAAGCAAGCAAAATTAGAAAATAAAAAGTGCCATAAAAAATCATAAATACATAATGCAAACTAGCAATCTTCCAGTTACAAATCTCACATACTAACCCCTGGGACAAGGGTATTTCAGATATTAGGTGAACTACTGACAGTGAGAAGCAAGATTATTAAACTCCTATCTTAACAATTTCCTTTGAAATTTAATATGTGGTTACAGATATGGGTAATTTTGCTCTGTTAGTGTTTCTGTACCCTCAGAAAGCTTAAGTAATGGACAGATAATACTGCCATACTTCCCAAGTCACTTGTGCAACAAACATGAGAGGAAAAACAAGGATGAAGACATGGCTTGTCCATACTATACTCATGTGGGACCCCTGGCGTACAACACACTGGAAACAACACAAGCTGACATTACCAGTCACAGACGAAAATTAAACACTTATTATTAATCAAGTAGGCATGCACCTCTTATGCCTTCTTGTTTATAAAATGTACTTTGGTAACTGAGACTGACAAAAGAAAAGGTTGTTGCAAGAGACAAAGTAATGGGACAAAGGAGAAATGTATGTAAGTGGCTTTCAATCCTATAGAAATATTCTTTATCAAGTATGACTAAGATATTCAAACCAAGGATAAGATAGGTATGACATACAGCATTCATGAGTACACAAGAAACTGAATATTTTAATCAGAAAACTTGAAAGGTAGAGACTACATTGGAGACCTAGACAATAGAAAGAATAATACTAAACAGTCGTTCATGTGTGGGATGTGAGAAGGTGGATTAGATTCATCTGGTCCAGGACAGGGTTTAGTATAGGGCACATGTGATCACGTTATCGAAATTCTGGTTCCCACAAAGGAAGGGTACATTTTGTAACACACTGAGAGACTGCTAACTTCTGAAGCACGTCTCTGCTCCATAGGATTATTTAACGTGATAATTTACAGTGCACAACAGTTACAGAAGCTTGCAAAAAAAAAAATTCACCAAGGTAAACATACTTAGGCCTTCAAGTAAAGTGCCTAATATTTTTGTCCACTTTTAGCCAAACTTGAATTTGCTACACTTATTTTAATAAAAGTCTCCAGTATACAACTGCATGGAAATCCACCCAGTGGGAGCCAACTTCTTCTATTCAGATGGATGGAGAGACATGACAAAGCTATTGCAATAAGGTTAACAATGGATGCAACTGTTTATTTTGTGTATTTATTTCCTTTTTTTTTACCCTATATGTTTTGGGCTCTCATAAGCCCATCATCAGGGGTATCTCAAGCTGTATTTTATATACAACCATTTGGTGAAACCACCACGACAAACCAGTCCACAGGCACACGCAGATGAGCAACATAAGCACCACATGAACCAAATGGTTGTATATAAAATACAGCTTGAGATACCCCTGATGATGGGCTTATGAGAGCCCGAAACATGTACGGTAAAAAAAAAAAGGAAATAAATACACAAAATAAACAGTTGCATCCGTTGGTAACCTCATTGCAATACGTACAGAAGATGCACAGTAAGAACAACCTAAAATGACAACGCTAACAGCCATGTCTTGCAACTTCCAATTGGGCCTAAAAACACAACATGAAGGGAAGAACAGAGTTTCATGCTTGGTTCATAAGTACGTATACAGTGCGGTCCAAATGTTTTGGGACTGAATTTTTAAAAACTGAAGACACATACCTTTTTTTTTATTCAAAATAAGCTCCACTGACACATATACAGGCTTTTGCGCAGTAATAGTTTCTGAAAAGCTGCTGAAAATTCCTCTTTTTGGACCTTCTTTAATTCATCAGTTACAGCTTCTTGGATCTCAGCAACATCTGCAAAGTGGGGTCCTTTGGATTTCACTTCCAACTTGGAAAACAGAAAATAGTCTGGCAGAGATAAATCTGGAGAGTATGGGGGGGTGATAAAAGGTTGTAACATTTTTTGGGGTCAAAAATTGACAAACACTTGCAGCTTTGTGGGTGGGCGCATTACCGTGCAACAAGAAAAAATCTTGAGAGCAGAACACAGCTGGACGAACCCAATGAATGCGCTTCAGGAGGCGATCCATTACTCCTTTATAAAATTCTGCATTTACTGTTTTTCCCTCTTGTATGAGTTCTTTGTGCACTACGCCTTGAGAGTCGAAAAAAATTATCAACATGGTCTTGATGCAGGATCTTTGGGATTTCAGTTTCTTTGGCTCAGGGGATGTCTCACCAACCCACTCAGAACTCTATGCCAATTTGTTTCGAGATCATACGCAAAACACCAGGTCTCATATCCCGTAATAATTTTGTTTAAAAAATTCTTGTCTGCATCGGCCATCGTGATAATGTTTTGGAAAGATGTGACTTGATCTTCCCTTTGCTCAGGTGTCAAGGAGTGTGGAACAAAATGTTCACACAACTTTCTTTCCCAAATCCTCTTTCAGAATCAGAAGAACTACAGACTTAGGGATGTTCAAAGATTCTGCTATAATTCCTGATGCGATTCGATGGTCATTTTTTGACCAAATCAGCAACAGCAGCAATGTTTACCTCAGTCTGAGTCAATTTTGGACAGCAACCTCTCCTGTCTTCTACCAGCTCCCTTCCGTCTTGAAATCAAGAAAACCACCCAAAAACGTTTGATCGGTTCACAGCCTAATTTCCATAGGCTTTCTGCACCAATACTAGTGTTTCTGTTGCAGATAGACCAGCTTTGAAACAAAATTTTATGGCAAATCTCTGTTCATTTCCGCCATCCTTGACGCATAAAGAAACCTGACTTTACAAGACAAGTTATAACTCACACACTGTCGAAGATAAAGAAATGAAACTCAGTGTGTGAACAGATGTTGCTTGATAGTACTTAGTTTGAGGGTTGGCCGCTAGATCGCTCTAGTTCTGCTATTTAAAAAAAAAATCAGTCCTAAAACTTATGGATCGCACTGTGTATGATTAACACATGGTTCAATAAAGATCCAATAAAATCAATTAGCACAACATAAGATTTCGGGTTCTCACGGTAGTACTGACAAAAATTCTAGTCTTCACGGATGTTATTTTTGCAAGGAGTACAGTACCTCCATTTTCACAGTCAAGCAGTCTTAAGCAGTAGAAGATTGCTTGACCCCGAAGATGTAGGCACTATGCAAGCACAATGTCAATTACAAGGTGAATATGTACATAAATACATTTACAACACAATTAATCCACAAGAAATACAACCAAAAGTATCCTATATTTAACAAACTGGTGCACAAATGGTGAACATGTTCTTACAAATTATGCCAGAAACTGTGAATTACATATAACTATGCACCTTACACAGAAAGTGGAGAAGTAGCATACATTTGATGCTGAGTCCATCTGTTAAAGTTGCATATCCAAAACTACTAATGGATTTCAGTGATTTGGTAATGTTTACTGCCATGAAGGCATAGAGAGGTGGGGGAGTAGAGGTATATCTTTGTTCTTTCTATAACCTTGGCACTAGATTGGGGTGGGTGGTCAACACCATGCCCTGGCCACTTTACCCCAGGAATGACATGGTACCCAATGTACAGGAGGCTGGGTGGGTGCCCGGGCATCCTACCATGTACAAAAAACCCCATCCCCACCAGGATTCGACCCACGGACTGTTCAGCCCATCACATCAGTGATTTGGTATTAGATGTAACACTGGATGTTACTGAGTAAGTAAAGTTTTAGATTCTAGTAGTCTTCCTCCTCTAAAAAGCACAGAAAAAAGACACAGATCAAGGAGTAATGAAATCAGCAGCACTGGGAACAATCCACACATTATATCCTAAACATGACTGGCTCCATGTTCACACAGATTATTCTCTCATGGAAAAGAATGGAAATGCAGGAGAAGAAATTCATTGCAAATTGCTTAGCTTCTATGTGATACTGGGGTGACATGCCACTCACTACCATGGAGAGGCAGAAGCAATGAACATTGCACTAATGCAACTTTTTAACATAATCAGGCCCTTCAAAAAGGCTGTTACATTCAGTGATTCAACTGCAGCAAGACAGTCACTAGCAAAGGCTGATGCACCCCCAAAAAGAGAGTGACAAAAATTAAGGCCTTCAGAAAGGCATGAAGTTCCAATGAGTCCCATCCTACAGCAGAGATGTGGGTAATGAAATGTCAAAATTACTTTTCAAAGAGTACAGCAATCAGCCATGCTTCTGCCACATAAACCATCATTCCATTCTACCAACATAAGAATAAAAAGAAAAACCTAAGCTGACCTTTCATGATATTATGCCACTGAAGGCCTGCACAAACCCTGGGACAAAATGGTTGAGAATAGAAACATTATACCTGAATTCCTGACAGCAGATACAGCAACAACCTTTCAACTGATCACGGGCCATGATTTTCTGGTGGCTAATTTATACAGACTCAGTTTATCTATGCCTAGTGTGTGCCTTGTGCAAAGAAGGTAACTATGGAGTTAGTAGATCATCTTCCAGATTGCACAATTCTAAACTCTGGGAATACTCAGTCACTTGTAAAATTATACTGGGTTGGTAGCACCAAATGGTATTCCCCTTAGTGCCTGAGAATTAAATACTGCTACTGCTGCTTCTGCTGTTGCTGCTGCTGCTACTACTACTACTACTACCACCTTAAGGTCCAGCATAACCTAATGTACATGAAGGTCAACCCAAATATATTTTCTCAAAAATGCCTCACAGTGCAAAAACTTAGAACACTGCATAAAATATTATCTCAAGATGTGAAACTTTACTTTGAAACATATTTCAATATTTAACTCAATACAACAATTCAGATATATATACATGCATATGTTCACATTCATACACACATGATGGCAAGTTAAAAAAGTGACATTTCTTTTGCTAAAAAGTCACATGTACCAACAGGAACTACACTGCACTCACTTCCTGCACTTTTGTGGGAAGTTCCATAGTTCTGCCATTACAAGCACCTGAATCGAACCTGCAGTGTACAATGCAAGCTGTCAGTGTAAAAATAAACAGCATTAAGTAACTTGGTTTTTGACTACAAAAAATATCCCACAAACTGACATTTACTTACGAGGGGGGACACAAAAAAAACCGGACTGGCTTCGGGGAGCTCTTCCTAATCGTAGTTGAGTGTTCCCCCGCTAGGTGAGTGTAGATGCACCTTTCACAAGTCAGTAGCCAGACGGACATCGCCGTAGAAGGTTGTATGAACTTGTGTTGTCAATTCTCCCAAGTGTTGTCAAGCTCCTCTTGCGAAATCATGTCTGACCATATTGAAAAGTGAATCTGCTTGAGATTTTGTTTCCGTCTCAGAAAAAGTCACAGAAGCACATGAAATGCTTCAAAAGGCCTTTAAGGAGGAAGCACTGAGCCATACACAAGTTTTCGAGTGGTTTGCGTGGTTCAAAAGAGGAGAAATGAGCGTTGAAGATCATCCTCATTCTGGGCGCCCGTCAACAAGTCATACCAACGAGAATGTCGAAAAAATTCGAGAAAAAATCAACGAGGATCATCAGTACACAATTGACGAGATCTCAGAAGCTACAGGTGTGAGTTGGAGTTCCTGTCAGCAGATTTTGACTGTGGATTTGAACATGAGACGCATTGCCGCAAAGTTTGTTCCCCACCTGCTCACACGGGACCAAAAAAACACTTATTTGGCTTTGTGTCAGGAGTTGAAAAATCAGACTGAAAGTGACCCAAACTTTCTTTCTAAGGTCATCACGGGCGACGAAAGTTGGTGCTATGGGTACGACCCCGAGACCAAACAAGCTTCGAGCCAATGGAAGACGCCCACTTCACCGAGACCAAAAAAAGCAAGACAAGTGAGGTCAAATGTGAAAACGATGCTCACTGTTTTTTTCGATGTTCGAAGAATCGTGCACCGGGAATTTGTTCCTCCTGGACAGACTGTCAATCAGGAATTTTACTTGGAGGTTTTGAGGCAAATAAGAGAGAGAATATGCAAAGAAAACGCCCAGAATTGTGGAGATCGGGTGATTGGTTTCTCCATCATGACAACGCCCCAGCTCACACAGCTTTGTCTGTGACCTGGTATTTGGCCTCTCTGGGATGGACCACCGTTCCCCACCCATCCTATTCACCGGACTTAGCCCCCTGTGATTTCTTCTTATTCCTGACAATGAAAAAAACACTGAAAGAAAAGAGATTCGCCACCGTGGAGGAGGTGAAAACAGCTTCGCAGGAGACAACAACATTAAGCTTCAGCAGTTCCAGAGATGCTTCACACAGTGGGAAAACAGACTGGACAAGTGTATTGCCTCCAATGGAGAGTATTTTGAAGGGGATTAAGTTTTTTTCTGTTTGAAATGTAAATAAAACTTCTTTTTTAAAGAAAATCCGGTTTTTTGGGTCCCCCCTCGTACATGTGAAAGATGCTTATAGGAATCACAGCGCAGATATCAACACAGTTGTATTGGGCTGTGTCCATAATACAAACCATAGATATGCCAACCTGTATAACATGCAACATGGCCAGACTCTGAACAGTACTCAACAAGACTCACTGGAACTACAATGATGAAATGTTCAAGCAGTGCAGCATTGTGACAGACCTGAACAGTACCCAACTAGTTTCACTAAACCATGTCAACAAAATAATCATGGAGTATAGCAGGTGGCAGATTGTAAACACCAAAATCAGGCTGTTGAAATGATCAAGGAGAGAAGAGTATTTTATAGTGTTCGACCATCCCACACACGCAACGTAAGGCTCCATCTGACTTTATCTCTTTCTGAAATTGCAGAAACTTCTTAGAGAACATCACTTCCTCCCATAAATGAAATTAAGACAGTGGTGAAGATGTGGTTCCATGAACAAGAACCAGTTTTATTGTGACAGACTCCGAAGCAGTATGTGGACCACAGATATGTCAGTTGAAATGTACACTATAAAATTTCAAAAAAAAAAAAAAAAAAATTGTTTCAATGCAGTAACTGTGTCCATTATGGACAAAATACATAGAGCATTACTTTTCAGCATACCTTCATAATTTCTGATTCCTGCTACGTAGAATCTATAGTGTGGTTAACTTTGTGACAGTAATTCATATCTGTGGTACACTAACCTTTTAAAGACGAAGCGCAGACTGCTTTATTTAAAGCCCCAGTCCGTACCGCGCTGTAAACACTTTTCATCTCAGTTATAAAAACCAATCAGTTTATGCTGTAAGTGGCACCAGTTGCTGTTTGTTCTTAGATAAATACAAAACACACAAATACAGTGTGGGCAGAGCATGCAACTGTTGAATGTTAAACCTGTTGGTGCATCACGTGACCAGTAGGCTTTAAAAGGTTAATATTAGGACCAACGAGTTAAACAAACTGGCAAAGAGCACATCTGGAAAACGTACTGTATATTCTCAAATCTAATCCGCACCCTTTTTACAGTTTTAGAGGGCTAAAAAATCAGATGCGGATTAGTCGCGTGCGAATTGGATTTGCGGTCAAGAGCTGCATTTTGGAAAAATGATGGAGCCACTGTACGTGCTGTAAGAATAATAATAATATAATTTATTATTTTATTTATTACTTATCGTAATTTATTATTCATCAGATTCGCCGCCATCACTCGTAACTGATTCATTATCCGTGCTCAGACGAGATTGCGCATGTTTGTTGAGAAAGACCCGCTTCACGGTACCGGTATGACTCATCAGCTCCAGGCGTAGCGTCGGATTTTAACGCATCGGTAACATTCGATATTATTCACTCACCCTGTGGGCAAGGGGCGGTGAAAGGAAAGGTGGGGATTAGAATCGCAAACTAACTTTTTTCCATTTAAGAAATCGCCAAAAACTGAGTGCGGATTAGACTCACTTGAAGCATGTCTTTCCAGCCACCTGCCACCCATTAATGAGGCTTTGTTGTGGAGGTGAAGAAACAGTGAAGTTGTCTCCATGAATATAAACACAAACTGCATCTTCTGCTTGCAAAACATGATACTAACTGTATGCCTGCCTTTACAGTATAAAAATTTGTAAAACATCAGATGCATTCTAACTTCATCCAATTAATTACATATTAACACAACACATAATTCTGTCACTGTTTTTATTCTGCAACCTCTATTCAACAAGACAAAGTTGTCGGGCTTCCTGGTCTCCTCAAATAAATGTCACATTTTATTCCAAAATGACATGCATCTTCTGGAAGTCATTATTTGGAACATGATGTATTTATTTATCTTCAATTCACTGAAAATACAGTTGGTAACAAATATACAATGTCCAGCAGGGTGATGAAATCTTCATCTTCACACCCCACAGTTATTCTCGTCGTTTACGCTTATCACGTTCTTCTCCCCGCCGATCCCGATCATCCTTGGGGCGCTTGCTAGCACGTTTAGCCTGTGTTAAGAATTGGTCCAAACCAAAAGGATCTTCCTCTTCCTTTTCAAACTGAACAGGTCCACTTCTTGTAGCAGTACGATCTGTACCACTGAACTCTTTATCAGGCACAAACCTACAAACAAAGCAACCCCTTACATCCTCCAATAAACAGTATAAAATTGTGTCACATGCTGCAAACTTATTTCCAAAGGGCTGACAGGGAAATCAGCATGTGCAATTTGCACATATAAGTCCCATTATTTTCTGTGCAATACTCTTGTCCAAACAAATACAGGAACTTGAAGGTACGAAGATTATCACCACAAATTGTGCAGCACATTAACATTTCATGACAATCTGTATAGTTGCATACATTCTGAGTCTAAAAAATAGACAAAATTGTAAAATATGGTTGAGTTGTGCAAATTGTGTAAACACGCTTCAGGGTATATTTGCCAGCTGCCGCTGCGCAATGAAACTGGCAGGACTTTCAAGAATACCGTTGTAAAGTTCTTGGAACCTTACTGTTACCAGGGTTATGATGTGTATATGGCCAATTATTACAAAAGTCTACAGACACCTAAAGAAATGTAGGAAAAAAGAAATTAAAATATGTGTGTGAGCATGAGGGAGAATAGCAAGACTCCTGAATTACCTTTATACTGCTCATCCCAATGACAGTTATTTCAATATTAACAAACAAATATCAACTGTATTACTAAATGACATAGTTGTGGTCAAGCGGAAATTTGTTTCTTAATACTGGGCGTCCTAAAGATTTACAGGAGCACTCCAGCAGTTTGCAATGAGGGGAAATGACTTTCTGATGAGACAGGCTTGCAGACATGGTGACTCAAGAGGAAAATCATCTCCACTACACATTCCACAGAAATAGTTGAGGTAAAAAACAAGTGTGACAAGCATTCTATGTAATGTGAATGTGTAGCAGACCATAATAAGAAAGTACATGCACTGAGCAGACAATGATGACCAGCATCTTGTCATTCTCCCATCTCAATAAAAACTGTAAAAGGCCAAGAAATATTCTTTTGCCTCCTCCCATGTACCTTGTCCAACACCATCCTACTCTTCAAGATATCCAAACCTCACAGCACAAACACTTACTCCACTTCATGTAAACTGTATCAAAAACTTCCACAACAACAGAAGAAAGCAATGACACCATCATACTATAGTCACCAACTTCCTTCTCCAGAACATAAAGAATTCCATCCAAGGATCCTCCCTGCAGACTACATGGGAAAAGGGGGGAAAATATTCTGCAGCACAGTTCCCCACATAAAAGGGACAAAAACGCCTACAAGGTACTGTAGGATATGCACATAGATAAAGAAATCAGTGAAACCATGTGGTTTCCTTCCACCCAAGTATGTGTGACATGAAATATCACACCCAAAAATATTACAACTTTCAGTCTGTTCCTTGCGAAATGTTCATTCAAGTATGAAGGTCATTCAGAAAGTCAATACTGGCTGCGGCAGCCCCCCTCCCCAAAAAAGACAGTACTATAAACAAACTTTCTTATAGCCAAAATGTAACTAGTACATTACATTATTTTTCTACATTCACTGCCGGAATTGAGGCACTTATCATAATGGGGTACCAACTTTTGTATCCCCCCTGTGCGTTCAGCCAGTTTTCTACCGTTGATTTCAACTCCTTGCCATCAGTGAAGTTCTGCAATGTTAGGAAAGTTGCAAGGTGGAGGAGCAAGTGAAAGTGATAGGGGCCAGGTACAGACTATAGTGAATGGTCCAACAATTCCCACTTGAATTGTCTGAGCAGCTGGACTGTGCATACAGCAGTGTGGGGGTCACGTGTTGCATGCAACAACACAACACCCGAAGTTAGTAGGCCATGCTACCTGTTTTAAATCCCCCGGTTTAATGTTTCAACATCTCACAGTACACTTCCAATGTAACTTTTGCTCCTGGATTCATGAACACCACCAGCAAATAAACACCTTTTCTGTGCCCCCCC
>Ga0268261_10003280_pt1 | contig 11865 bp, 6 predicted proteins | sample TergutNc150P1_FD_190353 | JGI IMG/M metagenome (GOLD analysis project Ga0268261, IMG submission 190353) | Nasutitermes corniger P1 segment gut microbial community from laboratory colony in Florida, USA - Nc150 P1 (SPAdes) (version 2) | ecosystem: Host-associated > Arthropoda: Insects > Digestive... | reverse complement strand
CACACACACACACACACACCATCACCACCACCACCAGAATTCTACACAAGCGCATTCCCCTTTCACTAGTAAATGAAGATAAGTTTACCCGGTTTTTCACCGTCCGTCTTACTCGACACTTCAACAGCCACTGATAGCGCGTCTCGATGAATTATTCCTACGTAACAGAATGTAAAAAGATAGGAAGTAAAGTTATCATCGATCATGCCAGGAAGACATATAGTGGGAACAGAGGTACAGCTCCACTTATTCTTAACATAGGCACTGGGTGGAACTGAGTTGTCAGTTTTACGCCCCGGCCGTTTTAACTGAGGGAAACATCCCCGGTATTCATCAATTGGAGAGACGCAGCTTCGCTATAGGCGTTTCGAAGAAGATAAAAAAGTCTTTCCCTGCCAGGATTTGAACCCCGAATATTCCAGCCCATAGCTTACTTACTCTATATATACTACGCTCTCCCGAATCGTATGCCAGAAATTCGGCTAAATTATCGGTAGTGATTACGAGTTAAGTAGCACTTCGCATATAAAATTTCTTGTATCTAAAGTCGAGCGGGCCATACCCCTGCCTTCTTACGTAAAGTTGGGTCTCGTCGTTGGTATGAACGATACACCTGACCTCATCACATCGCGTACCTGCGTAATTCGATGTTTGTTTCACTGATACACATTGCGACAATACGGCCACATGCAGAATTTCGAAGACGATTTACCGCTGTACGTTGATTCTCTTTTCTTACAGTTGCAAGTTTCGCAACCCTTTTACGGAGAACTCAGAATTAAGCAAAGCTTTATTCCTCATTCTGACAGTGAATTTAGTGCCTGCGGTATTTATAGTGCTATGACTGATTATGGCTGACTTACGCAAGAGGGCCAGTTTTCTTTACTCTTCTAAACGGCACGTAGAATATGGAAACAAACGAGTTGTCTACAAGGGGAGAGAGGATTTAATAAAAGGCGTGAAGTTTAGTCTACATCACATTCAATATTTGACGTACGTATTACCCTCAACCACAACAAAATTAATTAATTCCGTCAATAGATGCTACATATTTCGGTCATTTGTACCACCCTCGGACATTAAACTACATAATTTTAAAAGCACATGTAAAAGAGCGTCCAGATATTTCAAATTTGTGAGATATCACCCTACGAGCTATCAAAAATTCTATGTAGCATTGGAATGAAATATTTTACATATTTCTCGTATATGCCTTTGATTATTTGAGCCTTCTATTGTTTTTAAAAGCTGTTAAAATTCTTAATTATTTCGAGCATTTAGTTGCGTGGTGTACGTATAAGCATTCTTTAAGTTCTCTTAAAATAGACTGGCGGTTTTTGTGCTCCTTTTTGTTTTACCTTATCTACTTAGTAGATTACGTCTCTCAGCGAAGTTTCTGCACATTATTTGAATTGGGTTTTGTTGGTATATAATTACGTTTTGGAAAATATTCAGTATTCCTACTGCTCCTGTTGTCTTGTAGAGATTTCGTCCGTACATGTAGCAAATTGTGTTTTTAAAGTCATGCATTTTATTGCTTTAGGAGGGTCCACATGACCGAAACATTTAGTATCTTTTAAAGATATTAATAAAATTTCTTGTGGTTGACGGTAATACGTAAGTCAATATTGATATAATATGTCATGACGGGATGAATTCCACAAAAATAAATGTGCCAAACTATCGCCGTGTTCTGAATGTTGTATGCTCTCTCCTGGGTAATTCCCCGGCGTATGAATTTTATATGCCGACGTTTCGGAACACTTTGTCTGTTCCGTCTTCATAGGCAGGTAGGTATGAAAAATTACTAGGTTTCCAAGCCAAGCCAAGCCAAAGTGTTAAATGGGGGCGGCGACTTGCGCGAAGCGCAAGTCGATATTTCCCTGTCTGTTAGTCATTCCTGCTTTTGACCATTTGGTTGAAATCGGTTGTGTGTTTCGGGTACTGCTACTTCAGGAGAGCCAAAGAAATTATTTTTACTTAATGCAGTTAAAAAAAACTTGACAGTTATTCATGTCCCAAACTAGATTCAGTTCCGCCATAACAGTTTTCCAGAATTTCGGTAGAGTGCCCAGCTTCCAAAGTGCAGTCTATAATTAGCCTTTTGCACTTTCACTTGTTTTAACAGTCAGTACTAGAAATAATGCGCTATTATATGGTAAGAGTTCATTCTAGTCGCGCGTTACGAACGCTGCAAATTATTCTGCATGGGTTTTGTTCAGAACATTGATAAAGTGGACATTGGTAAGTACCGGCACTTCGATCAGTAAATAACACAATCGAGGCCCAGTGGTTTTGTTTCATGAGCATTGGATGCTTTATGTGGCGTGATTAAGTGTTAATACGACTACTACCTGTTTAAATCACGTCAGTGTTTTGCGTGACTACTTGCAGAAAGTGTACCGAAAATGCCGAAAAGTACTTTCTCCTTTCGTAGGAGCCCAAAATGTCGTGTGGTGAAGTAGCTTCACAAATAGCTTATGCAAGTTAATAATAAATTTATTATTGAAATTATAAAAAATAACGGGGCTGCCATTCGAACTTTAATTTCATTTTACTTCTGATTAAGATTTCTACTGAACCACGGAAGCTGAAGTCCTTACGTTTTGGGCGAAAATACATCGAAAATACTGTACCTACGTCAAAATACTACAAGAGTCGACAAATGTCGGTTAGACCAACTTTTCCTTCGCCAGACCTTTCTCCACAAGAGAAACCGCGTCAAACCTCGTCATTGTACATGAAAATACATTTCGCTTTAATATTCCACTACACTTCGGTGTTAAAACACGTCAGTGTGATGTTAACAAAGGTTGTCATACACAGACCACTTATAATTTACTCTTCAATATCTGTGGAGAATAAAAGACACATATTGAGAAATCACTATCAGGTAATTTTAAAGATTTTTATCCACGTCGGCATTGACGATTTATACATCACAGAACAGGAACCGTTTATAAAAAGCGATCTGTACATATATATTATATGAAAATAAAAGAATATTATGCAAGTTGTGCAAACATATAGATAACTGAATTGTGGAAGTATTCATTTATACATACTTCTTTATTGACTCGACACATGCAATGGAGCACATATTTAAAGAACTAAGCTTCGTTTGGTCTTCCCAGAACATCGTTCTTTCAGACAGAATAGGCAGCGCGCACTGTTATGCTTTCTTACAACGTGTAAGAAAATGAAAAATATTGGGATGGTCATATTTGTCCGTGCGTCTTAGGGAAATCCGCATTTTCAACATTAGGACGAAAAGAAGAATTTTAGAATAACTGGGTATATGTATGATTCCACTGGAGAATACTTCAAATTCATAGGTTTTAATTCTAGTTACTAACAACAGCGCACGAATTGTGAAGCGAGAACTACACAAGCACCAACAACGAAATAACCACAAAAGCGTATTACATGTTAGCCACAGGAATCGTAGTAACAGTGGTAGGCTTAATTATAGCAACTACGTTACAGTAACAAAAATAAAAGTAGTAATAAATTTTAGTTCTATACAAAGTACAGAGATCTACATTCGAATGGAAATTCAGAGCTCCAAGGTAAAAAGAATGCATGCGGAAATTTTTATGCCCTCCTGCAATGATCCATCTTTTCCACTCTCATCACAATTTTAACACCACCAACGCTGAGTTTCAGTAGAAATATCGCTCTTGATGAAGACGCTTCAGTGAAACGTGAGAAATGAATAATACTTATTTGCAAAATATTCTACAATTAGTATTGTTAAGTCTAAATGTTCAAGTCTTGTGGGATGTGACGCTGTGTCATTATGTGAGAGGTTCCCGACGTTTCTAACGCACAGTCCTTAGAAACGTCGGTAAATACTCGCCCAACGTAAAGGTGTCCCATCCCAGAAGACTGGAGCGCTTAGCAACACCGATGTTTGTTCTGCAACAATAGGTAAACATCAACGCATTGCGCTAGGTACTGGGTGGCAAACTACACAGTAAATATCCACGTATAATACCAAGTATTTAGTGGCTAACTACAGAGAAAACATCATCACAAAACACACGAATATAACTCTTTTCGAAAAGACATCAACATTCGAAGGTGTATGTTGGCTGCCCTAGCACAGATTTGTAAAGAAATGCTGAACATTTCTAATATGTTTATATTTTACACATTTTTGCAATATTTTCATTACTTGGCACTGTATATTGATTTATTTACGAACGTATCTGTAAAATTATATTAAACTGTATTATTGTGCAACTAAGCTCTCCCTGAAGCCGAAGCACGTGAAAGAATTATAACGAAATAATAAAAAGAAGTAAGTTCAGATGTTCCAGTGCGATGCAGAAACATACCAGTTGGAAGACAAAACTGGATGTTCCAATAAACCCTACAAAAAGCACTGTCTCTAATCGAAGATACCAGAGTCTCCGAGACCAAAATTTGTGGCAAAGTCAAAATCGAAATAAAAAGCCGCACTGACTTGCTTGTATACCACGTAAACTGGATTATCCATTACGAATTTCTTCCTCCAAATAAACCGTTTCCATTTACAAATTTTGGTATGTTTAAAGCGATGCATTAGACAAAGAAGATGAATATTTTTTTTTCGGAAAATGTATATTTATCTTCCAATATATAATTTTCCGTACAGTAAAATTCATCCAGGAATTTCGTCCAGAAACAACATTAATAATGCTGAATCTGTCATTATTATTTCCTGTCTTATTCATTTTTTAAACAATTCCCGAAGAATGAAATTAATATAAAGCATGTATGAAGCTGCGATTCCTTCCCGAAAGAGAACACAGCATGTTTAAATTATGATGATTTATCAGTTATTGTGATGTATGAAAACTGTTGTTTATTGTAAGAATCATGAACAACACGTAATGCAGAGAATCCAGGGTCCTCATTTTTTACCTAGCAGTATGTACACTAACCATGGGGCTTTAAAGGGCTAATGAGTTGTCATTTTTTTGCCTCGTTGGCCAAATTGCGAAAATGGACCATTACGTTTGTCATGTCTGTCCGACCGCCCGTACGTCCGTCCTATTGTCCGCACGGAATAACTCGGCTCCCACTGACGGATTTTCACAAAATTTTAATTTCAATATTTTTCGAAAATCCGATGAGAATATTTAATTTTCATTAAAATCTGACAAGAATAATAGGTACTATGTATGAAGACCAATATGCATTTTTTATCTATCTCGCTTAATTATTCCTAGAATGAGAAACATTTCAGTCAAATTTGCAGAGAAAATCAAAACACATTTTATTCTTAATGACTACGCCTTTGTACCACTGGCCTAGTCACTAGTTACCAACGATCACATCATAACATAAAATTTAAATACGGGAATGACAGTAGCAAATACTTTGGGGTCCTGACATTAAGTACGATAAGAAATCTTGGAAAAGTGTAAAATTTTATGGCGTATTTTAAGTAATAACCAATTACAACAAGACGGCCGTGCAATACTTTCTTTAGTTTTCGATTTGATGGCGACAACTAACAGATTATCTGAGAAAGAAAAGTGGATATTGATAAGCACATATATCACAAATTTAAAGTGTATTTTGAAAGAGATATTTTTAAGGCAAAAATTATCAACACGACATCAGTGAGGGACGCTGATATTGTATCCCTTCAACTGAATGTACACAGAGACTCTATTTACAGTTTTAAGTTCTTTACGAAAATAAAATAAAAAAACAACAATAATACCTATATATATATATATATATATATATATATATGCAGAAGTAGTGGGCACTTTTAATGCGGTTATGAATCACCGGTTTCCATAAAATGCGACGAATTTCTTGACTGGCGGAGAACCGGATGGCTCCTCAAGAAGGACTGTGCACCATGGAGTAAGTACGTAGAAGTAGCAACATACAGTCTACTAAAACAGGCTTTGACTTTTTGTTGCAAACTATTTATTACACACTCTAAAGACAAAATAAAAGCCGCTAATTAGAATTCAGCCCGCTACTCCAGAAACCTGTCCATGTCACTGAACGAACTACACCGGGAAGTTAGGGAGCCCATCTAGAATCATTATGGTTTCTCGATTACTCCACTTAGGCTAAACGTGTTTTCTTCCTAAATAATAGTTGAAACTGGAACTGAATAACTTGTGACAGAAGTTAGCTTACCTCATGACAAAAGGAAAGCCACCTTCAGAAACGTTGTGCTGCCTGATCAAAACGAGACGATGGCACATGTCCTGCGTTGCGTACTTCACTTAGCAAATCACCTTTGTCACCAAGCTTCAGTTCAACACCCAGCCACACAGGTACATAAAAAGTTAAAATCTGTATTAAGTCACACACACACACACACACACACACACACACACACACACATTAAAATTATTTCCAAGAATAATTTGACTCACATATCCAACCTACAAGTCCAGGAGTCCACGAATTTTCCAATATATAGGAGTTAATCAAAATTCTTGGCGCTCTGAGGGTGACAAGAAGCAAGTTTTATACTCAGGACCCAAAAATATTAGGCAACACTGTACAAAATGTAGTCGCGCTGACGATCTGCGGGTTTGGATTTGTGCATCTTCCCACAAGCATATTACAGACTTATGTGCGGGAAAATTCTCCTGTTAGCTGCTTTCGAGGTGTAATGCAGTCCGATATGAGCTTCATGTTTATCAGGGAAAATAAATTCTTTTAACATTTATCAGCGTAGACTAACAAACTACCTACGTCTGTAGCGCAGAGTCTCTTCTCAGCAGCTGATAGCTGCTCACAGCTCATCTGGTCAAGAAAAATCCTTCCTTCCATGTTCATTATCGTGTCTATAAGAATCCAGCACCTGAACTTAACTTGATCTAAATGAACACGGCATTTGCTTAACAGTAATATCAGTTACAATATTGCCTTCCCATACATCCAGCTCTTTCTTCCCTTCAAATTGTCATACTAAAGTGCTGTAAGTAGTTGTTATTTCTCGTCCATCTTTTTCTCGCTCCTTAATGGTACCATCCTAGTATTACGTGTCAATGGCGAAGAGTTCATACTATGAAGCTCCTTATTATGTAATTTTTTCTTTGTCCCAGTTACGTCCTTGCCCTCAAGTCCAAATATTACTTCCAGTACTTTTTATCATATAACAATTTACGTCGAGGATAAATTACAATGAGATTTGTCGCCGTTTCGACTGGTAGTCACCAACAAACCTTCAGAGCAGCTTGCTCGCTCACATCGTGATACTTACCTTGACCTGCCCTGAGGACGCAGTCAGTTAAGTCCTTCGAAATATCTGTAAGTAATTACCAGTCGACATATCGTCATGTTGGAAGACATTAATTTTCATCAACAACACTGTGAAACCTTAGCCTTCCAACGACTGTCGTTCTTCCCCTTCGATGAGGGACCAAAATTTAATTTAATGTGAAATTTGCGCTCTAAACCTTATTTTCCACCGAAGACGAAATTTTCAAAATTCCGATAATGTGAAGCATTCCACGAATTTAATTCCCTCTATCTTAAAGCCGTATGTAAATTCAATTCCTTATTCTCATTTCACAATAAACTTATTAAAGATTCTTACAAATTCGCATGGTTTATAAGTTACATACATATTGCAGTCCCCCCCCAAGCGCGGTCTTTGTTGAATATTCTTAGTTTACTTTCCTTGTCCTTCTTTTCCAGCTGTGGTGTTTAGTTTTAAGTATCCGCGGTTTTTAATTGGTGTAGGGGTAAAGACGGAGATATCGTTGGCTTCCTCACCAAGAAATTCACATTTGCTGCAGGCAGAGCTATCAGTGGCTGAAAAAGTTTGTACCATCCAATTCGTCCTATTGGTCCGTCATTTCATCACAGCTTTTAAATTATTACTTTTACTTGTTATTTGTGATCATGTTATAACGTATTTGTAATGAGTGTCGTTGACTTTAATGAGTGCTAACCTTGGCCATTTCCTCAACTTCCTCCATTATACAGACTGAGCTTCTTTGGCTACTCGCAACGGAAGTCGTTTTAAAACAAGTGTTCCTTTTCTTGTGCTTTCTTGACACGTCTAATTTTGTGGATTGAAAATCTGCAATTTTTTGGAGTAGTCTCTCCAAGCAGAAAGGTATGTATTTACCATATTTTATGCGGCGCACCGTTTGGGAGAAAAACTGGGATGGAAAGATAAACCCCCGAAAAGCGGAAAGAAGGACTTTTGGAAATATTAATGTGGACAGATCGGAGATGTTGAACTGATTTGTGCATTAGCAACAGAAAATATATTATTATAGTTTAGAATGGATAAATTACAGATGATAATATTATAGACGGAATGTTACTGGATGATGTATTGGAAAAATAATATCTCTAACGGAGATTCAACCGTAGTTTGACAGGCACAAGGGACGTGAAAAAGGAAAATGGAGACTATTAACATATCCTTGAGCTTCACGTGTGCTTATTGTGTTGATATCAACAACAAATTTGCTCTGCCGCCATGTTAACAGTGTTTCGGTATATGGCTAAACACAAAGTTCATGACTAAACTTCAATCCATGGGTCACAGTATTAGGTAATCACATCAAGAGCTGTTAAGTAGAAACACCCTCGCAAACTCTGTCCTTTTTTATACTGTTATAGCAGACTTCAGACGCAATAAAGAGACGTCTTTACACGCACATTCTTCTACTTTGACGTTTACTGGAACATTTTTCTATGGAGTGCAGTTCTATTTATTCTTTTATATTCTAGTAAATAAATTTTCTCTCAGCGAGTGTAAACTGCCGTTTGAAGTAGCGTACAGTGACTGACATGTGGGGCAAAAATGGTACCAAGTTGTAGTTGGGCTGGAATAAATAAAGCTAATAATACAGTGTATATTGAAGTACACTTGGTGGGAAATTTACTGTTGTGCAAATGCAATTCAGTTGTATGGTAGTGTACAAAAGGAATATAATTCCATTTTAGCCTATATACTTTCCTATGCAAGTACAATTATGGTTGTGGTATCTTTATGTCCTTATGTATGATTGTGCGCCGTAACAAACTTAAAATTTTTCAATAATTTCAATAAAACTTGATGCGGTCATCGTGGTGCCTAAGGCCACCCCACCGTCATTTTATTTAATTTCCTATAGATATGTGGACTGCTGAAATGTGGCGAGGAACTAAGTCCATCTAATTTTAAAAATAAAGTATTTTGTTGTACTTAATATATATTCCAAAGTAATAATTTTGTACATGGAATTATGTACAACAATAAAGCAGTTAAGAGAAATCTGTATTTACTTTCAAATTTCTTAGCAATAACTAAGGAACCACTGTAGCTACATAAATGAAATTTCACACAGAAACATATAAATCTACAAGCATGTTACTCAGATTAGTTGGTTTGTATATTACACGGAGACAGCTCGCAGCGTAGGCTGTTAAGTCTATGCTAACAACGTTAAAATGAGCTTCATTTAGGTACACGTGCTGAAGAAACTACTGGAGATAAGTATTTTGATTTTTTACCAACTGTATTTGCTAATGTGTTTACACTCTGATAAGACAGTATCTCTTTTCAATTTTAAACTTTTCGAATTTTTATGTATTGCTGTTTCCTTTATGAGTACTTTTTTAACATTCACTTATATATACAACCTCTCTTGTTATAACTACAAGCCTAAATCTTTATCCCATTGGCTAAAATGTACATTTTCCCCAGTAAACAGTCATAAACTACATCACACGAAACTTTTTGCCTAATGGACTTGTGTATGGTGTTGTGTATGACTGTTTACTGGGAAATTTGTGCCTTTCATTAACAGCACAAGGTGATGAATCACCCTATAAAACGATTATCACACTACTCTCAAGTAATTGTGAAATTTCAAAACTTGCACTATGAATTCTTCGTTTAAAAATGGAACTGGAAGATCAGACAATATAATTAAAAAACACTTATTTGCATTTTAATATCACGTAAAATGACGGTAAAAACTACACAGACTCAAATTCATTGCTTCCCGGCAGCACATTGTGAATCAAATAGACCCTCCTGATCTTTTCTACTTTTCTGTGCTCTCTTGTTCTCCTTGCTTCTCCTTGGATGCTCAGATTTCCTGTCTGCCAAATTCCTTCCATATCTTTATCCTTCAGAGTATTCACTGTGTTTGGATTAGATCTTACACCTAACATATCGATGTCATCATTCGTACTTGCTACGTCATTCTTAAATAACAACACTCCATCATGTACCCCAAAATTCTTTATATTTTGCCTTATAAAACCGGCCTTTTGTGCACCCTCTACATCGCAGAGTTCAAAATATAATTGATATTTCTCGGTTTTCCCATCAAAACAACTATTCAGATGATATTCCACAAGGTCCCTGAATAATAATTTAATTACATCCGTAAAAACTGTTGGCATAAAAAATATTTATGTTCATATGCAACAATTAATTTGTACACCGTCACAAACTTTTTACGTTTGTTATTTGTCGACAGCTTGCGTAAAAGAAAGCCCACACATCTTTCTTCATGGTTTCCAAATTGTTGATATTCCTGCTTATGACTAAACAATAGTACAGGAATTATATAATTTTTCTATTTATGCTGTTATGCAACTTCGTGCCTGTTTTTCTCGCCTCAGTCTTGCTTCCAGTATTTTCTGTATGTAACCTGAATCTTACGCTGTTTTAAAGTTGTCCATTCCGTCAATTTTTTTATGTCAGAGTACATCATTTATTATACCACCTAAAGGCACAATCCTAAGCAATACAAATATGAAAGGAGCATCTCCAACATATTTCGGTACGAGTGTGCCATCTTCAGGGAGAACAAAATGCCAGGTTTCAAAAATAATGCTGTGTTAAAGATATGTTGAATTCACGAGGACTCTCTCCAAAAACCTGTTGGTACGATTGCCTGTATTCATCACCAAGATGCGCTGTGTACCAAATAACTCGGTTGCGAAGAGAATGCTTAAAAGTGTTGAATATACCAGCACCTTCTATTCCACCACTTCTTTATTCATAATTATTTTATAATTACGTTTACGCTCGTTTTTGTATTTCGAGTAGTGTGGCAAAGAACACAAATCTTGCTTATAATTTCTTTACTTAAAATGTTTCCTACTTCAAAGTAGGTACCCGATATTATGCCATTCAGGGAAATGTGTCCACGTCCGTGCTTCTACCATCAAACCGAACAGTGCGTGCAACAAATTTGCCTCATTTTTTGCTACAGCCTGCCTGGTTGTTTGCATCGTAGAGAATCACATTAGCCACAGCTGAATCTGTAGACGTGTCATAAATTCTAAACCATGTTCGATTTTGCGGAATATTCAACATTGCATATAATACTTTCCCTGCATCTCTGCTGTTGCCATTTCACCTTAGGGCACACACGAAACGGATGTAATATTTTAAGTCATTACTTTTTCAGTATAATGACATTTAATGTGTTAAACTACTTACAATACCTCATCTCCTTGATGGATTTTCAAAGACAGATATATTACGACCAATATATTTGCAATTACTGGTTTTGTTTATAGACCCACAAAACATGTGTAACGAAATCTACAACACCATTATGTTAAGATTCAAATTTGGATTTATATTTCGAAACTACAAGTTTTATTACTTGTGAAACCAGGAAATGGTCAGTCACTTGCTTACCGCTGTCACAGCATACCATAGCAAGCCATGCAATTCCTCATACTTGGAATACTTTCGACTCCCGCGAGTGGCATGACCTGAGGAATTCATTAGCTGTTATTTTGTCTCTATAAATGCTACTGATTTCGGTTATTGAACTTACTCACTAAATACTCATCAAGACGATTACACTACGAGAGTACCGGCTGTCGCATATTATCAGAATTAGAAAATCAGAATTACATCTACAAAGA
>Ga0268261_10003279_pt1 | contig 11870 bp, 6 predicted proteins | sample TergutNc150P1_FD_190353 | JGI IMG/M metagenome (GOLD analysis project Ga0268261, IMG submission 190353) | Nasutitermes corniger P1 segment gut microbial community from laboratory colony in Florida, USA - Nc150 P1 (SPAdes) (version 2) | ecosystem: Host-associated > Arthropoda: Insects > Digestive... | reverse complement strand
TGTAAATACTCAAATTTCATTATTTTAAGTGGAATTTTGAAGCATTATTTGTCTCTGATTGGCTGTATGTCAAGTGTCAAAACACTTCTTGCTTGGTTTTGCAGTAAGTCAAGTTTGTAGCCCATATTCAGCACAGTTAATTTGCTATTCTTTCGTAAGTATACGATTTTCATGACTTTTCGAGAACAAAGAAACGAATTTGATCATTTCGTGCGAATGGTGTCTTCAGTCTTTATTCAGCATAGATCTGCTGGAGGTTGAGCACGAAAGTACAAATAATTTGTTTTGGCACATGTATCAACACTTAAGCTAATTGTCGAATGTCATAAAGCGTTTTATTCAGTTAGCTCAAGCGATAATTGGTGTTCAAATTCTGCAAATGTACATATAATTCGAAGAATTAGAAACGAATTTCTCAGTTGGAGCAATTCATATTACGAAATGAAATGCAGCACAAGTAATCTGATGGGCGAACACCATTACTCTTTTTTTGTGGTTTGTTGCAACTCATGCTTTAAATATACGTTAGCTAATTGTGTCCATCGCCCCTTTCCATAGATTTGTAGCGTCTTGCAACGAACGTGTGAACTACTAAGAACTTGCCCGGGATGCAGCTTGTCAGGTCCAAAACCTTCTCGTGACTATGCTTTTGTCATACCTAACTGGGCTGATTATATATTAATGAATGAACCTAAATGTCGAGCACCATCACTTAGCGCGAGTCATGTTTCGAGATCAAATACTGCACAGATAGGCTGCAGGTCGCGTGCAAACACCCGAATTTTAGAATTAAATGCAAGTTATGATTAGACCTATAATCAGAAAGAGAATAAGAAATATGTCGAACGGAAATACACAATTTTCACCACATTTTTGAGACTTTTCCTTGCCTTCTTCATCGCAGATAGATGCCTTATGTCTCGAAATCAGTCAGTTAATGTAAGGCATGTTTGTTGCTCATTTTCAGTACAGTTAAGACACAAGTCTTTCGCAATTATACCAATTTCATCACTTGTCGATACTCATGTCTTTAGACTAACGTCTATAAATACTGGATTTAGATAGAATGCCATTAAACGTACTTCAGCACTTGTAGCGGCGAAAGTTTCGAGCTCATATTCAGCACATATAAGAAATAAACACAAAAGAATAAATTCCAGTTGCTTCAGTAGGTTCAATTCTAGATTTAGTCCCATATTCAGTATATGTTCAGTTCGGATATGAACGAATTTCATCACTTGGCCCGACTCATGATCCAAACGCATACATGGCAGAAATAAGCTGTAGGTCGAGCACTCAGACACGAAACGCAATAGTTTGTACCAATACAGGTTCGGAGATCCCGAAACAGATACCTAAATGGAGTGAAAGCGGTCATTTATTCAAAATTACAGGACAGCAATTCTCGACAAATAGTTCCATCTTGCATATGTGGAGGCGCTTGGCTTCACAAAATGTAGATTTAGTGCAAGTTATTTTAGACCTACAATCAGAACAGATGAGACGTATGTGAGGTGTAAATACACAAATTTCATTACTTCAAGTGGAAATTTCCATGCATTATTTGTCTCTGATCGGCTGTACGTCAAGTGTCAAAACACTTCTTGCTTCGGTTGAAGTAAGTCAAGTTTGTAGCCCATATTCAGCATAGTTAAGTTGCTATTCTTTTGTAAGTATACGAATTCCATGACTTTTCGAGAACAAATGACGAAGTCGATCATTTCGTCCGAATAGTGACTTCAATCTTTATTGAGCATAGATCTGCTAGAGGATGAGCACGAAAGTACCAATGATTTGATTTGGCACATGTATTAACACTATTATGCTACACGTCGAGCGTCAAAAAGCTAGCACAAGCAATAATTGGTGTTCAATTTCTGCAAAGATAGATATAGTTCGACCTCTTATAAACGAATTTCTCATTTGGAGAAAGTCATATTACAAAATGAAATGCAGCAAAGGTAATCTGATGGGCGAACATCATTACTCTTTTTATGTGGTTTGTTGCAACTCATGCTTTTAATATACGTAAGCTAATTGTGTCCATCTCCCCTTTTCATAGATTTGTAGCAAGAATCACATCCCTAAATGGCGTAGAAGGGGTAAGGTTTTCAACATTAAAGAACAGCCTTCTCAACAAATAGTTCCAAATTTCGCCGCTTGGATCTCTGGCGTCTAGGCGTCCTTTGAAGCGCCTGGCAACGAAAATGGGAACTACTGAGAACTTGCCCAGGTTGCAGCTTGTCAGATCCACAACGATCTCCTGACTAGGCTTTTCGTCATGCGTAACTTGACTGAGTTATATACTAATAAATGAACCTAAATGTCGAGTCACATCACTTAGCGCGAGTCATGTTCCGAGCTCAAATACTGCACACATAGGCTGTAGGTCGCGTGCAAACACTCGAATTTCAGAATTACGTGCAAGTTATGTATAGACCTATAATAGGAACAGGTAAGAAGTATGTCGAACTCCAATACACAATTTTAATCACTTTGTGTGTGAATTTTCCATGACTTCTGCAAACATAGATGCGTTATGGCACGGCTTCCATCAGTTGGAGTAAGGCACGTTTTTAGCTCATTTTCAGTACAGTTCAGACACGTCTTTCGTAATTATACCAATTTCATCACTTGTCGTAACTCATGTTTTTATACTAACGTCTATAAATTCAGGATTTAGATACAATTCCATTAATTGTCTTTCATCATTCGTAGGGCCAAATGTTTCGAGTTCATATTCAGCACATATAAGAAACACAAAAAATAAATACCAGTTGCTTCAGTAGGTTCAATTCTAGTTTCAGTCTCATATTCAGTATATGTTCAGTTCGCATATAAACGAATTTCATCACTTGGCCCGAGTCATGATCCAAGCGCATACATGGCAGAGATAAGCTGTAGGTCGAGCACTCAGACACGAAACACAATAGTTTGTACCAATACATGTTCGGAGATCCAGAATCAGATACCTAAATGGCGTGAAAGCGGTCATTTATGCAAAATTACAGGACAGAACTTCTCGACAAATGGTTCCATCTTTCGCCGCTACGATCTCTGGCGGCTTTGCATATCTTGAGGCGCCTAGTGACGAAAGTGGGAACTACTATGACCTTGCCCAGGCTGCAGCGTTTTATATCCATAACTTTTCCTGCCTGGGCTTTTCTTCATCCCGAACTGGCTTAATGAATGTACCCAAATATTGAGACGCTATGCACGTATTTCATAACGTAGCGCGAGTCATGTTTTGAGTTGAGAGAGTGTACAGATAGAATGTAGGTCGAGTGCAAATTCACAAAATGCAGAATTTTTTGCAAGTTAAGTTTAGACATATACTCGGATGCTAATACACAAATTTCATTACTTCAAGTGGAATTTTCCAGGCATTACTTGTCTCTGTTCGGCTGTATGTCAAGTGTCAAAACACTTCTTGCTTCGGTTGAAGTATGTCAAGTTTATAGCCCATATTCAGCACAGTTAAGTTGCTATTCTTTCGTAATTATACGAATTTCATGAGTTTTCGAGAACAAATAAACGAATTTGATCATTTCCTGCGAATGGTGTCTTCAGTCTTCCTTCAGCATAGATCTGCTGCATATTGAGCACGAAAGTACCAATGATTTGATTTGGCACTTGAATCAACACTATTAAGCTACTTGTCGAACGTCATACAGCGTTTTATTCAGTTAGCTCAAGCTGTAATTCGTGTTCAATTTCTGAAAAAATAGATAAAAATCTTTTTCTTATACGGGAATTTCTCAGTTGTATCAATCTGTATAACGAAATGAAATGCAGCACAGGTAATCTGATGGGCGAAGGTCATTACAATTTTTATGTGGTTTGTTGCAACTGATGCCTTAAATACACGTAAGCTATTTTTGTCTGTCGCTCCTTTTCATAGATTTGTAGCAAGAATTAGATGTCTACATGGCGTGGAAGGGGTAAGGTCTTCAACATTATAGGACAGCTTTCTCAACAAATTGTTCCAATTTTCGCCGCTAGGAGCTTTGGCGTCTAGACGTACATGGAAACGACTGGCAACCAAAGTGTGAACTACTAAGAGCTTTCCCAGGATGCAGCTTGTCAGATCCAAAACGGTCTCCTGACTGGGCCTTTCGTCATTCCTAACTGGGCTGTGTTATATACTAATGAATGAACATAAATGTCGAGTCCCATCACTTAGCGCGAGTCATGTTTCGAGCACAAATACTGCACAGATAGGCTGTAGGTCGCGTGCAAACACCCGAATTTCAGAATTATAAGCAAGTTATGTTTAGACCTATAATCACAACAGATAAGAAGTATGTCGAAGGCCAATACACATTTTTCATCACATTTTTTTGAGATTTTTCCATGCCTTCTTCGTCGCAGATAGATGCGTTATGACACGACTTTCGTCAGTTGGAGTGGGGCATGTTTGTAGCTCATTTTCAGTACAGTTAAGATACAAGTCTTTCGTAATTATACCATTTTCATCACTTCTCGAAACTCATGTTTTTAGACTAACGTCTATAAAGTCTGGATTTAGATAGAATGCCATTAAACATATTTCATCACCTCTAGCGCCAAATGTTTCGAGCTCATATTCAGCACATTTAAGAAATAAACACAAAAGAATTAATACCAGTTGCTTCAGCAGTTTCACTTCTAGTTTTAATCCCATATTCATTATAGATACGCTGCATGTTGTTCGCATATAAACGAATTTCATCACTTGGCCCGAGTCATGATCCTAGCGCATACATAGCAGAGATAGGCTGTAGGTTGAAAACTCAGACACGAAACACAATAGTTTGTACCAATACAGGTTCGGAGATCCAGAAACAGATACCTAAATAGTGTGAAAGCGGTCATTTATGCAAAATTACAGGACAGCAGTTCTCGACAAATAGTTCCATCTTTCGCCGCTAGGATCTCTGGCGGCTTTATATATGTGGAGGCGCCTGGTGACAAAAGTGGGTACTACTAAGAACTTGCCCAGGCTGCTTCGTGTCATATCCATAACCTTTATTGACTGGGCTTTTCTTCATCCCGAACAGGCTTAATGAATGTACCCAAATGTTGAGACGCTATGCACGTTTTTTATAACTTACCGCGAGTCAGGTTTTTATTTGAGACAGTGGACAGATAGGATGTAGGTCGAGTGCAAATTCACAAAATGTTGAATTTGTGCAAGTTATGCGTAAGTTCAACAAAATGTAGAATTTGTGCAAGTTATATAATGAGAAAAGATAAGACGTATGTCGGATGTAAATACACAAATTTCATTACTACAAGTGGAATTTTCAAGGCATTATTTTTCTCTGATCAGCTGCATGTCAAGTTTCAAAACACTTCTTGCTTCGGTTGTAGTAAGTCAAGTTTGTAGCCCATATTCAGCACAGTTAATTTGCTATTCCTTAGTAATTATACGAATATCATGACTTTTCAAGAACGAATAAACGAATTAGATCATTTCGTGCGAATTGTGGCTTCAGTCTTTATTGAGCATATATCTGCTGGAGGTTGAGCACGAAAGTACCAATGATTTGATTTGGCACATGAATCAACACTATTAAGCTACTTGTCGAGCGTCAAAAAGAGTTTTATTCATTTAGCACAAGGAATAATTGGGTTTCTGCAAGGATAGATATAGGTCGAGCTCTTAGACACGTATTTCTCAGTTGGGGCAATTCATATTACGAAATGATAGGCAGCACAGGTAATCTGATGGGCGAACATCATTACTCCTTTATGTGGTTTGTTGCAACTCATGCTTTAAATACACGTAAGCTAATTGTGGCTGTCGCCCCTTTTCATAGATTTGTAGCAAGAACCAGATCCCTAAATGGCGTGGAAGCGGTAAGGATTTCAACATTCTCAACAAATAGTTCCAAATTTCGCCGCTATGAGCTCTGAAGTCTAGACGTTCTTGGAAGCGCCTGGCAACGAAGATGGTAACTACTGAACAACTTGCACAGGAAGCAGGTTGTGAGATCCACAACGTTCCCCTGACTAGGCTTTTCGTCATGCCTAACTTGACTGAGTTATATACTAATGAATGAAACTAAATGTCGAGCACCATCACTTAGCGCGAGTCATGTTCCTAGCTCAAATACTGCACACATAGTTTGTAGGTCGCGTGCAAACACCCGAATTTCAGAATTATGTGCAATTTATATATAGACCTATAATAGGAACTGATAAGAAATGTGTCGAACTCCAATACACAATTTTTATCATTTTGTGTGAGATTCTTTCATGCATTCTACGTGCGTTATGGCACGACTTCCATCAATTGATGTAAGGCATGTTTGTAGCTCATTTTCAGTACAGTTAACACACAAGTTTTTCGTAATTATACTAATTTCATCATTTGTCGTAACTCATGTTTTTAGACTAACGACTATATTGTCTGATTTTAGATAGAATGCCATTAGAAGTATTTCGTCACTTGTAGCGCCACATGTTTCGAGCTCATATTCAGCACATATAAGAAACACAAAAGATTAAATAACAGTTGCTTCAGTAAATTCAATTCTAGTTTTCTAATTCTAGTTCAGTGTAGATTCGCTGCATGTTGTTCGCATATAACGAATTTCATCTATTGGCCCGAGTCAGATCCAAGCGCATACATGGCAGAGATAGGCTCTAGTTCGAGCACTCTAACACGAAACACAATAGGTTGTACCAATACAGGTTCGGAGATCCAGAAAAAGATATCTAAATGGCGTGAAAGCGGTCATATATGCAAAATTACAGGTCAGCACTTCTCGAAAAATAGTTCCATCTTTCGCCGCTAGGATCTCTGGCGTCTTTGCATATGTGGAGGCGCCTGGTGACAAAAGTGGGATCTACTAAGGACTTTCTCAGGTTGCAGCGTGTCATATCCATAACTTTTCTTGACTGGGATTTTCTTCATTCCGAAGAGTCTTAATGAATGTACCCAAATGTTGAGACACTATTTACGTATTTCATAACTTAGCGCGAGTAATGTTTGAGTTGAGAGAGTGTACAGATAGAATGTAGGTCGAATGCAAATTCACAAAATGTAGAATTGGTGCAAGTTATGTTTAGACCTATAATCAGAACATAAAATATATGTCGGATATAAATACACAAATTTCATAACTTCAAGTGGAATTTTTCAGGCATTACATGTCTCTGATCGGCTGTATGTCAAGAGTCAAAACAGTTCTTGCTTCGGTTGGAGAAAGTCAAGTTTGTAGCCCATATTCAGCACAGTTAAGTTGCTTTTCTTTCGTAAGTATACGAATTTCATGAATTTTCGAGAACAAATAAACGAATTTGATCATTTCGTGCGGAGGGAGTTTTCAATCTTTATTCAACATAGATCTGCTGGAGGTTGAGCACGTAAGGACAAATAATTTTATTTGGCACATATATCAACACTATTAAGCTACTTGTCGTTCGTCATAAAGCGTTTTATTCAGTTAGCTCGAGCAGTAATTCGTGTTCATTTTCTGCAAAGGTAGATATAGGTCGAGTTCTTATACACGAATTTCTCAGTTGGAGCAATTCATATTACGAAATGAAATGCAGCACATGTAATCTGATGGGCGAACGTCATTACTATCTTTATGTTGTTTGATGCAACTGATGCTTTAAATACACGTAAGCTAATTGTGTCTGTCGTCCCTTTTCATAGATTTGTAGCAAGAATCAGATCCCTAAATGGCGTGGAAGGGGTAAGGTCTTCAACATTACAGGACCTCCTTCTGAACAAATAGTTCCAAATTTCCCCCTAGGAGCTCTGGCGTCTAGGCGTAATTGGAAGCGCCTGGCAACGAAAGTGTGAACTACTAATAACTTGCCCAGGATGCAGCTTCTCAGATCCAAAACGTTCTCCTGACTAGGATTTTCATCATGCTGAGTTATGTACTAATGAATGAACCAAAATGTCGAGCCCCATTACTTAGCGCGAGTCATGTTTCGAGCACAAATACTTCACAGACAGGCTGTAGGTCGCGTGCAAACACCCGAATTTCAGAATTATATGCAAGTTATGTTTAGACCTATAATCAGAACAGGTAAGAAGTATGTCGAAAGCGAATAATCATTTCTCATAACTTTGTGTGAGATTTTTCCATGCCTTCTTCGTTGCAGATAGATGCGTTATGGCACGACTTCAGTCAGTTGATATAAGGCATATTTGTTACTCATTTTCAGTACAGTTAAGACACAAGTCTTTCCTAATTATACCAGTTTCATCACTTGTCGAAACCCATGTTTTTAGACTAACGTCTATAAAGTCTGGATTTAGATGGAATGTCTTTAATCGTATTTTATCACTTGTAGCGCCAAAGGTTTCGAGCTCATTTTCAGCACATATAAGAAAAAGACACAAAAGAATGAATACCGTTTGCTTCAGTAGGTCCAATTCTTGTTTTAGTCCCATATTCATTATACATACGCTGCGTTTTTTCGCATATAAACGAATTTCATCACTTGGCCCGAGTCATGATCCAAGCGCATACATGGCAGCGATAGGCTGTAGGTCTGGCACTCAGACACGAAACTCAATAGTTTGTACCAATACTGGTTCGGAGAACCAGAAACAGATACCTTAATGTCGTGAAAGCGGTCATTTATGCAAAGTTACAAGACAGCCTTCTTAACAAATAGTTCCATCTTTCGCCGCTAGGAACTCTGGCGTCTTTGCATACGTGGTGGCGCCAGGTGACAAAAGTGGTAACTACTAAGAACTTGACAAGTCTGCAGCGTTTCATATCCATAAACTTTCCTGACTGGTCTTTTCTTCATCCCGAACAGGCTTAATGAATGTACCCAAATGCTGAGACGCTATGCACGTATTTCGTAACTTAGCGCGAGTCATGTTTTGAGTTGAGAGAGTATACAGATAGGATGTAGATCGAGTGCAAATTCACAAAATGTAGCATTTGTGCAAGTTATGTTTTGACCTATAATCAGAACAGATAAGACGTATGTCGGATATTAACACACAAATTGCATTACTTCAAGTGGAATGTTCCAGGCATTATTTGTCTCTGATCTGCTGTATGTCAAGTGTCAAAACACTTCTTGCTTCGGTTGGAGTAAGTCAAGTTTGTAGCCCATATTCAGCACAGTTAAGTTGCTATTCTTTCGTAAGTATACGAATTTCATGACTTATCAAGAACAAATAAACGCATTTGATCATTTCGTTCGAATTGTTTTTTCAGTCTTTATTCAGCATAGATCTGCTGCAGGTTAAGCACGAAAGTACCAATGATTTAATTTGGCACACGTATCAACACTATTAAGCTACTTGTCGAAGATCAAAGGGCATTTTATTCAGTTTGCTCAAGCAGTAATTCGTGTTCAACTTCTGCAAAAATAGATATAAATATTGCTCTTACGCGAATTTCTCAGTTGGAGCAATTTATATTACGAAATTATATGCAGCAAAGGTAATCTGATGGGCGAACATCTTTACTATTTTTACGTGGTTTGTTGCAACTGATGCTTTAAATACACGTTAGCTAATTGTCTGTCGACCGTTTTCATAGATTTGTAGCAAGAATCAGATCCCTAAATGGAGTGGAAGAGGTAAGGTCTTCAACTTTACAGGAAAGCCTTCTCTGTAAAGAGATCCAAATTTCGCCGCTAGGAGCTCTGGCGTATAGGCGTACTTGGAAGCGCCTGGCAACGAAATTGTGAACTACTAAGAACTTGCCCAGGATGCAGCATGTAAGGTCCACAACGTTATCCTGACTAGGCTTTTCGCCATGCTGAGTTATGTACTAATGAATTAACCTAAATGTCGAGCCCCATCATTTAGCGCGAGTCATGTTTCGAGCTCAAATATTACAAAAATAGGCCGTAGATCGCGTGCAAACACCCAAATTTCAGAACTATAAGCAATTTTTGTTTAGGCCTATAATCGTAACAGATAAGAAGTGTGTCGAACGCCAATACACAATTTTCATCACTTTGTTTGAGATTTTTCCATGCCTCTTTCGTCGCAGATAGATGCGTTATGAAACGACTTCCGTCAGTTTGAGAAAGGCATGTTTTTTTACCTCATTTTCAGTAGAGTTAAGACACAAGTCTTTCGTAATTCTAACAATTTCAACACTTGTCGAAACTAATGTTTTTTGACTAACGTTTATAAAGTCTGGATTTAGATAGAATGCCATTAAACGTATTTCATCACTTGTAGCGCCAAATGTTTCGAACTCATAATTAGCACATTTAAGAAAGAAATACAAAAGAATAAATACCAGTTGCTTTAGTAGGTTCTATTCTAGTTTTAGACTCATATTCAGTATAGATAAGCAGCACGTTGTTCGCAAATAAACGAATTTCATCACTTGGCCCGAGTCATGATCCAAGCGCATACATGGCAGAGATAGGCTGTAGGTCGAGCACTCAGACACGAAACACAATAGTTAGTACCAATACAGGTTCGGAGATCCAGATACAGATACCAAAATGACGTGAATGCGGTCATTTACGCAAAATTATGGGAAAGCCTTCTCGACAAATTGATCCATCTTTCGCCGGTAGAATCTCTGGCGTCTTTATAAATGTGGAGGCGCCTGGTGACAAAAATGGGAACTACTATGAAATTGCCCAGGTTGCCGAGTTTCATATCCATAACCTTTCCTGACTGGGCATTCCTTCATCCCAAACAGGCACGTATTTCATAACTTAGCGCGAGTCATGTTTTGAGTTGAGAGAGTATACAGATAGGATGTAGATCGAGTGCAAATTCACAAAATGTAGAATTTGTGCAAGATATGTATAGCCCTATAATCAGAACAGATAAGACGTATGTCGGATGTAAACACACAAATTGCATTCCTTCAAGTAGAATGTTCCAGGCATTATTTGTCTCTGATCTGCTGTAAATCAGATGTCAAAACACTTCTTGCTTCGGTTGGAGTAAGTCAAGTTTGTAGCCCATATTCAGCACAGTTAAGTTGCTATTCTGTCGTAAGTATACGAATTTCATTACTCTTCGGGAACAAATAAACGAATTTGATCATTTCGTTCGAATTGTTTTTTCAGTCTTTATTCAGCATAGATCTGCTGCAGGTTGAGCACGAAAGTACCAATGATTTGATTTGGCACATGTATCAACACTATTAAGCTTCTTGTCGAACATCAAAACATTTTATTCAGTTAGCTCAAGCAGTAATTCATGTTCAAGTTCTGCAAAAATAGATATAAATATTGCTCTTACGCGAATTTCCCAGTTGGAGCAATTCATATTAAGAAATGATATGCAGCACATATAATCAGATGGGCGAACATCATTACTATCTTTACGTGGTTTGTTTTAACAGATGCTTTAAATACACGTAAGCTAATTATGTCTGTCGCCCCTTTTAATAGATTTGTAGCAAGAATCAGATCCCTAAACGGCGTGGATGGGGTAAGGTCTTCAACTTTACAGGACAGCCTTCTCAACAAATAGTTCCAAATTTCGCTGCTAGGAGATCTGGCGTCTAGACGTACTTGGAAGCGCCTAGCAACGAAAGTGTGAACTACTAAGAACTTGCCCAGGATGCAGCATGTAAGGTCCACAACGTTCTCCTGACTAGGCTTTTCGTCATTCTGAATTATGTACTAATGATTGAACCTAAATGTCGAGCCCCATCATTTAGCGCGAGTCATGTTTCGAGCTCAAATACTGCACAGCTAGGCTGTGGGTCGCGTGCAAACACCCGAATTTCAGAATTATAAGCAATTTATGTTTAGACCTATAATCATAACAGATAAGAAGTATGTCGAACGCCAATACACAATTTTCATCACTTTGAGATTTTTCCATGCCTACTTCGTCGCAGATAGATGCGTTATGACACAACTTCCTTCAGTTGGAGTAAGGCATGTTTTTAGCTCATTTTCAGTACAGTTAAGAC
>Ga0268261_10003278_pt1 | contig 11870 bp, 2 predicted proteins | sample TergutNc150P1_FD_190353 | JGI IMG/M metagenome (GOLD analysis project Ga0268261, IMG submission 190353) | Nasutitermes corniger P1 segment gut microbial community from laboratory colony in Florida, USA - Nc150 P1 (SPAdes) (version 2) | ecosystem: Host-associated > Arthropoda: Insects > Digestive... | reverse complement strand
AGAGGACACACAGACAGCATGGAAATCAAACGTAAAGCGCAGTGTAGGGGTGACCTTCAAATGTGAGAGATTCTTATATCATGAAAACTGGTTAACTGGCTCAATAGAAGAAGTGAGAGGACACACAGACAGCATGGAAATCAAACGTAAAGCGCAGTGTAGACGTGACCTTCAAATGTGAGAGATTCTTATATCATGAATACTTGTTAATTAGCCCAATAGAAGAAGTGAGAGGACACACAAACAGCATGGAAATCAAACGTAAAGCGCAGTGTAGGGATGACCTTCAAACGTGAGATAATCTTATAATATGAAAACTGGTTAACTAGCTCAATAGAAAATGTGAGAGGACACACAGACAGCATGGAAATCAAACGTAAAGCGCAGTGTACGGGTGAACTTCAAATGTGAGAGATTCTTATATCATGAAAACTGGTTAACTGGCTCAATAGAAGAAGTGAGAGGACACAGAGACAGCATGGAATTCAAACGTAAAGCGCAGTGTAGGAGTGACCTTCAAATGTGAGAGAATCTTATATCATGAAAACTGGTTAACTGGCTCAATAGAAGAAGTGAGAGGACACACAGATAGCATGGAAATCAAACTTAAAACGCAGTGTAGGGGTGACCTTCAAATGTGAGACACTCTTATATCATGAAAACTGGTTAACTCGGTCAATACAAGAAGTGAGAGAACACACAGACAGCATGCAAATCAAACGTAAAACGCAGTGTAGGGGTGACCTTCAAATGTGAGAGACTCTTATATCATGAAAACTGGTTAACTTGCTCAACAGAAGAAGTGATAGGACACACAGACAGCATGGAAATCATACGTAAAACGCAGTGTAGGGGTGACCTTCAAATGTGAGAGATTCTTATATCATGAAAACTGATTAATTGGCTAAATAGAAGAAGTGAGAGGACACAGAGACAGCATGGAATTCAAACGAAAAGCGCAGTGTAGGGGTGACCTTCAAATGTGAGAGATTCTTATATCATGAAAACTGGTTAAATGGCTCAATAGAATAAGTGAGAGGACACACAGACAGCATGGAAATCAAACGTAAAACGCAGTGTAGGGGTGACCTTCAAATGTGAGAGATTCTTATATCATGAAAACTTGATAAATGACTCAATAGAAGAAGTGAGAGTACACACAGTAGGCATGGAAATCAAACGTAAAGCGCAGTGTAGGGGTGACCTTCAAATGTGAGAGATTCTTATATCGTGAAAACTGGTTATCTGGCTCAATAGAAGAAGTGAGAGGACACACAGCCAGCATCGAAATCAAACGTAAAGCGAAGTGTAGATGAGACCTTCAATTGTGAGAGATTCGTATGTCGTGAAAACTGGTTAACTGTTTCAATAGAAGTGAAAGGACAGACAGACAGCATGGAAATCAAACTAATGTGCAGTGTAGGGATGACCTTCAAATGTGGGAGAATCTTATGTCATGAAAACTGGTAAACTGGCTCAATAGAAGAATTGAGAAGACACAGACAGCATGGAAATCAAACGTAAAGTGCAGTGTAGGGGTTACCTTCAAATGTGAGATATTCTTGTCGTAAAAACTGGTTAATTGGCTCAATAGAAAAGTGAGAGTGCACACAGACAGAATAGAAATCAAACGTATAGCGCAGTGTATGGGTGAGCTTCAAATGTGAGATATTCTTATATCATGAAAACCGGTTAAACAACCCAATAGAAAAAGTGAGAGGCCACACAGACAGCGTGGAAATCAAACGTAAATCGCAGTGTAGGTTGACCTTCAAATGTGAGAGTTTATTATATCATGAAAATTGGTTAACTGGCTCAATAGAAGAAGTGAGAAGACACAGACAGCATGGAAATCAAACGTAAAGCGCAGTGTAGGGGTGACCTTCAAATGTGAGAAATTCTTATATCATGAAAACTGGTTAACTGACTCAATAGAAGAAGTGAGAGGACACACAGACAGCATGGAAATAAAATGCAAAGCGCAGTGTAGGGGTGACCTTCAAATGTGAGAGATTCTTTTATAATGAAAACTGGTTAACTGGCCCAATAAAAGAAGTGAGAGGACACACAGACTGCATGGAAATCAAACGTAAAACGCAGTGTAGGGTTGAACTAATTTGAGATATTCTTATATCATTAAAACAGGTTCACTGGATCAATAGAAGAAGTGAGAGGACACACAGACAGCATGGTAATCAAACTTAAAGCGCAGTGTAGGAGTGACCTTCAAATGTGAGAGATTCTTATATCATGAAAACTGGTTAACTGGCTCAATAGAAGAAGTGAGAGGACACAGAGGCTGAATGGAAATCAAACGTTAAGCGCAGTGTAGGGGTGACCTTCAAATATTAGAGATTCTTATATCATGAAAACTGGTTAACTGGCTCAATAGAATAAGTGAGAGGACACGCAGACAGCATGGAAATCAAACGTAAAGCGCAGTGTAGGGGTGACCTTCAAATGTGAGAGATTCTTATATCATGAAAACTGGTTAAACGGCTCAATAGAAGAAGTGAGAGGACACACAGACAACATGGAAATCAAATGTAAAGCGCAGTGTAGGGGTGACCTTCAAATGTGAGAGATTCGTATATCATGAAAACTGGTTAACTGGCTCAACAGAAGAAGTGAGAGGACAAACAGACAGCATGGAAATCAAACGTAAAGCGCAGTGTAGGGGTGATCTTCAAATGTGAGAGATTCTTATATCATTAAAACTGGTTAACTGGCTCAATAGAAGAAGTGAGAGGACACAGAGACAGCATGGAAATCAAACGTGAAGCGCAGTGTAGGGGTGACCTTCAAATGTGAGAGATTCTTATATCATGAAAACTGGTTAATTGGCTCAATAGAAGAAGTGAGAGGACACTCAGACAACATGGAAATCAAACGTAAAGCGCAATGTAGGGGTGACCTTCAAATGTGAGAGATTCTTATATCATGAAAACTTGTTAACTGGCTCAACAGAAGAAGTGAGAAGACAAACAGACAGCATGGAAATCAAAATTAAAGCGCAGTGTATGGGTGACCTTCAAATGGTAGAGATTCTTATATCATGAAAACTGGTTAACTGGCTCAATAGAAGAAGCGAGAGGACACACAGACAGTATGGAATTCAAACGTAAAGCGCAGTGTATGGGTGACCTTCAAATGTGAGAGATTCTTATATCAAGAAAACTGGTTAACTGGCTCAATAGAAGAAGTGAGAGGACACAGAAACCGCATGGATATCAAACGTAAAGCGCAGTGTAGGGGTTACCTTCAAATACGAGAGATTGTTATATCATGAAAACTGGTTAAATGGCTCAATATAAGAAGTGAGAAGACACACAGATAGCATGGAAATCGAACGTAAAGCGCAGTGTAGGGGTGACCTTCAAGTTTGAGAGATTCTTAAATCGTGAAAACTGGTTAATTGGCTCAATAGAAGAAGCGAGAGGACACACAGACAGCATGGAAATCAAACGTAAAGCGCAGTGTAGGGGTGAATTTCAAATGCGAAAGGTTCTTATAACGAGAAAACTGGTTAACTGGCTCAATAGAAGAAGTAAGAGGACACACAGACAGCATGGAAATCAAACGTAAAGTGCAGAGTAGGGGTAACCTTCAAATGTGAGAGAATTTTATGTCATGAAAATTGGTTAACGGGCTCAATAGAAGAGGTGAGAGGACACAGAGTGCATGGAAATCAAATGTAAATCGCAGTGTAGGGGTGACCTTCAAATGTGAGAGATTCTTATATCATGGAAACTGGTTAACTGGCTCAATAGAAGAAGTGAGAGGACACACAGTCATCATGGAAATCAAACGTAAAGCGCAGTGTAGGGGTGACCTTCAAATATGAGAGATTCTTATATCATGAAAACTGGTTAACTGGCTCAATAGAAGAAGTGAGAGGACACACAGACAGCATGGAAATCAAACGTAAAGCGAAGTGTATGGTTGACCTTCAATTGTGAGATATTCTTATATCATGAAAACTGTTTAACTGGCCCAATAGGAAAAGTGAGAGGACACAGAGACAGCATGGAAATCAAACGTAAAGCGCAGTGTAGGGGTCACCTTCAAATGTGAGAGATTCTTATATCATGAAAACTGGTTAACTGGTTCAATAGAAGAAGTGAGAGGAGACACAGACAGCATGGAAATCAAACGTAAAGCGCAGTGTAAGGGTGACCTTCAAATTTGAGAGAATCTTATATCGTGAAAACTGGTTAACTGGCTCAATAGAAGAACTGAGAGGACACACAGCCAAAATGGAAATCAAACGTAAAGCGCAGTGTAGATTTGACCTTCAAATCTGAGAGATTCGTGTATCGTGAAAACTGGTTAACAATCTCAATAGAAGTAGTGAAAGGACAGACAGACAGCATGGAAATCAAACTTAAAATGCAGTGTAGGGATGACCTTCAAATGTGAGAGAATCTTATTTCATGAAAACTGGTTAACTGGCTCAATAGAAGAAGTGAGAGGACACACAGACAGCATGCAAATGAAACGTAAAACGCAGTGTAGGGGTGACCTTCAAATGTGAGAGTTTCTTAAATCATGAAAACTGGTTAACTGGCTCTGTAGAAGAAGTGAGAGGACACACAGACAGCATGGAAATCAAACGTAAAGCGCAGTGTAGGGGTGACCTTCAAATGTGAGAGCTTTTTATATCATGAAAACTGGTTAACTGGCTCAATAGAAGAAGTGAGAGGACACACAGAGAGCATGGAATTCAAACGTAAAGCGCAGTGTATGGGTGACCTTCAAATGTGAGAGATACTTATATCATGAAAACTGGTTAACTGGCTCAATAGAAGAAGTGAAAGGACGCACAGACAGCATGGAAATCCAACGTAAATCGCAGTGTGGGGGTGACTTTCAAATGTGAGAAATTCTTATATCATGGAAACAGGATAACCGGCTCAATAGATGTGAGAGGACACACAGACAGCATGGAAATCCAACGTAAAGCGCAGTGTTGGGGTGACCTTCAAATGTGAGAGATTCTTATATCATGAATACTGGTTAACTGGCTCAATAGTAAAAGTGAGAGGACACACAGACAGCATGGAAATCCAACATAAAGCGCAGTGTAGGGGTGACTTTCAAATGTGAGAAATTCTTATATCATGAAAACAGGTTAACCGGCTCAATAGAAGTGAGAGGACACACAGACAGCATGGAAATCCAACGTAAAGCGCAGTGTTGGGGTGACCTTGAAATGTGAGAGATTCTTATATCATGAATACAGGTTAACTGGCTCAATAGTAGAAGTGAGAGAACACACAGACAGCATGGAAATCCAACATAATGCGCAGTGTAGGGGTGACTTTCAAATGTGAGAGATTCTTATATTATGAAAACAGGGTAACCGGTTCAATAGAAGTGAGAGGACATACAGACAGCTTGGAAATCAAACGTAAAGCGCAGTGTAGTTGTGACCTTCAAATGTGAGAGATTCTTATATCCTGAAAACAGGTTAACCGGCTCAATAGAAGAGAGAACACACACATACAGCATGGAAATCCAACGTAAATCGCAGTGTAGGGGTGATCTTCAAATGTGAAATATTCCTATATCATGAAAACTGGTTAACTAGCTCAATAGAAGAAGTAAGAGGACACACAGACAGCATGTAAATCAAACGTAAAGCACAGTGTTGGTGTGACCTTCAATGTGAGAGATTCTTATATCATGAAAACTGGTTAACTGGCTCAATAGAAGAAGCGAGAGGGCAAACAGACAGCATGGAAATCAAACGTAAAGCGTAGTGTAGGGGTGACCTTCAAATGTAAGAATTTCTTATAACATGAAAACTGGTTAACTGGCTCAATAGAAGAAGTGAGAGGACACACAGAAAGCAAGGAAATCAAACGTAAAGCGCAGTGTAGGGGTGACCTTCAAATGTGAGATATTCTTATATCATGAAAACTGGTTAACTGGCTCAATAGAAGAAGTGAGAGGACACACATAAAGCATGGAAATCAAACGTAAAGCGCAGTGTTGGGGTGACCTTCAAATGTGAGAGATTCTTATATCATGAAAACTGGTTAAATGTCTCAATAGAAGAAGTGAGAGGACACACAGACAGCATGGAAATCAAATGTAAAGCGCAGTGTAAGGGTGACCTTCAAATGTAAGAGTTTCTTATATCATGAAAACTGGCTCAATAGAAGAATTGAGAGGACACACTGACAGCATGGAAATCAAAAGTAAAGCGCAGTGTAGGGGTGAGCTTCAAATGTGAGAGATTCTTATATCATGAAATCTGGTTAACTGGCTCAATAGAAGAAACGAGAGGACACACAGAGAGCATGGAAATCAAACGTATAAAGCAGTGTAGGGGTGACCTTAAAATATGATTGATATTTATATCATGGAAACTGGTTAATTGGCTCAATAGGAGAAGTGAGAGGACACACAGTCAGCATGGAAATCAAACGTAAAGCGCAGTGTAGGGGTGACCTTCAAATGTGAGACATTCTTATATCGTGAAAAATGGTTAACTAACTCAATAGAAGAAGTGAGAGGACACACAGACAACATGGAAATCATACGTAAAGCGCAGTATAGGGGTGACCTTCAAATGTGAGAGATTCTTATATCATGAAAACAGTTTTACTGGTTCCATAGAAGAAGTGAGAGGACACACAGACAACATGGAAATCAAACGTAAATCGCAGTGTAAGGGTGACCTTCAAATGTGAGACATTCTTATATCATGAAAACTGGTTAACTGGCTCAATAGAAGAAGTGAGAGGACACAGACAGCATGGAAATCAAACGTAAAGCGCAGTATAGGCGTGACCTTCAAATGTGAGAGATTCTTATATCATGAAAACTGGCTCAATAGAAGAAGTGAGAGGACACACAGACAGCATGGAAATCAAGCGTAAAGCGCAGTGAAGGGGTGACCTTCAAATGTGAGAGATTATTGTATCATGAAAACTGGTTAACTGGCTCAATAGAAGAATTGAGAGGACACAGAGACAGCATGGAAATCAAACGTAAAGCGCAGTGTAGGGTTGACCTTCAAATGTGAGAGATACTTATATCATGAAAACTGGTTAACTGACTCAATATAAGCAGTGAGAGGACACAGAGTCAGCATGGAAAACAAACGTAAAGCGCAGTGTAGAGGTGACATTCAAATGTGAGAAATTCTTATATCATGAAAACTGGTTAACTGGCTCAATAGAAGATGTGAGAGGACACACAGACAGCATGGAAGTGAAACGTAAAGCGCAGTGTAGGGGTGACCTTTTAATGTGAGTGATTCTTAAATCATGAAAACTGGTTAACTCGCTCAATAGAAGAAGTAAGAGGACACAGACACCATGGAAATCAAACGTAAAGCGCAGGGTAGGGGTGACCTTCAAATGTGAGAGATTCTTCTATCATGAAAACTGGTTAACTGGCTCAATAGAAGAAGTGAGAGGACACACATAGAGCATGGAAATCAAACGTAAAGAGCAGTGTTGGGGTGACCTTCAAATGTGAGAAATACTTATATCATGAAAACCGGTTAACTAGCTCAATAGAAGAAGTGAGAGGACACACAGACAGCATGGAAATCAAACGTAAAGCGCACTGTAGGGGTGACCTTCAAATGTGAGAGATTCTTATATCATGAAAACGGGTTAACTGGCTCAATAGAAGAAGTGAGAGGACACACAGACAGCATGGAATTCAAACGTAAAGCGCAGTGTAGGGGTGACTTTCAAATGTGAGAAGTTCTTATATCATGAAAACTGGTTAACTGGCTCAATGGAAGAAGTGAGAGGACACACAGACAGCATGGAAATCAAACTTAAAGCGCAGTGTAGGGGTGACCTTCAAATGTGAGAGATTTTTATATCGTAAAAACTGGTTAACTGGCTCAATAGAAGAAGTGAGATGACACAGAGGCAGCATGGGAGTCAAACGTAAAGCCCAGTGTAGGGGTGAGCTTTAAATGTGAGAGAATCTTATATCAAGAAAACTGGTTAACTGGCTCAATAGAAGAAGTGAGACAACACACAGACAGCATGGAAATCAAACGAAAAGCGCAGTGTAGGGGTCACCTTCAAATGAGAGTGATTCTTATATCATGACAACTTGTTTACTGGCTCAATAGAATAAGTGAGGGGACACACAGACAGCATGGAAATCAAACGTAAAGCGCAGTGTTGGGGTGACCTTCAAATGTGAGAGATTCTTATATCATGAAAACTGGTTAACTAGTTCAATAGAAGAAGTGAGAGAACACACAGACAGCATGGAAATCAAACGTAAAGCGCAGTGCAGCCGTGATCTTCAAATGAGAGAGATTCTTATACCATGAAAACTAGTTAACTTGCTCAATAGAAGAAGTGAGAGGACACACAGACAGCATGGAATTCAAATGTAAAGCGCAGTGTAGGTGTGACCTTCAAATGTGAGAGATTCTTATATCATGAAAACTGTTTAACTGGCTCAATAGAAGAAGTGAGAGGACACACAGACAGCATGGAAATCAAACGTAAAGCGCAGTGTAGGGGTGACCTTCAAATGTGAGATATTCTCATAACATGAAAACTGGTTAACCGGCTCAATAGAAGAAGTGAGAGGACACACAGACAGCTTGGAAATCAAAAGTAAAGCGCAGTGTAGGGTTGACCTTCAAATGTGAGAGATTCTTATATCATGAAAACTGGTTAACCGGCTCAATAGAAGAAGTGAGAGGACACACAGACAGCATGGAATTCCAACGTAAAGCGCAGTGTAGGAGTGACCTTCAAATGTGAGAGATTCTTATATCATGAAAACTGGTTAACTTGCTCAATAGAAGAATTGAGAGGACACACAGACAGCATGGATATCAAACGTAAAGCACAGTGTAGGGGTGAACTTCAAATGTGAGAGATTCTTATATAATGACAACTGGTTAACTGGCTCAATAGAATAAGTGAGAGGACACAGACAGCATGGAAATCAAACGTAAAGCGCAGTGTAGGGGTGACCTTCAAATGTGACAGATTCTTATATCATGAAAACTGGTTAACTGGCTCAATAGAAGAAGGGACAGGACACCCAGACAGCATGAAAATCAAACGTAATGCGCAGTGTAGGGGTGACCTTCAAATGTGAGAGATTCTTATATCATGAAAACTGGTTAACTGGCTCAATAGAAGAAGTGAGAAGACACGGAGACAGCATGGGAATCAAACGTAAAGCCCAGTGTAGGGGTGAACTTCAAATGTGAGCGAAACTTATATCAAGAAAACTGGTTAACTGGCACAATAGAAGAAGTTAGACGACACACAGACAGCATGGAAATCAAACGAAAAGCGCAGTGTAGGGGTGACCTTCAAATGAGAGAGAGACATATCATGAAAACTTGTTAACTGGCTCAATAGAAGAAGTGAGAGGACACACAGACAGCATGGATATCAAACGTAAAGCGCAGTGTAGGGGTGACCTTCAAATGTGAGAGATTCTTATATCTTGAAAACTGGTTAACTAGCTCAATAGAAGAAGTGAGAGAACACACAGACAGCATGAAAATGAAACGTAAATCGCAGTGCAGGGGTTACCTTCAAATGTGAGAGAAACTTATATCATGAAAACTGGTTAACTGGCTGAATGGAAGAAGCGAGAGGACGCACAGAAAGCATGGAAATCAAATGTAAAGCGCAGTGTAGGTGTGACCTTCAAATGTGAGAGATTCTTATATCATCAAAACTGGTTAACTGGCTCAATAGAAGAAGCGAGAGGACACACAGAGAACATGAAAATCAAACGTAAAGTGCAGTGTAGGGGTGACATTCAAATGTGAGTGATACTTATATCATGAAAACTGGTTAACTGGCTCAATAGAAGAAGTGAGAGGATACACATACAACATGGAAATCAAACGTAAAGCGCAGTGTAGGTTTGACCTTCAAATGTGAGAGATTCTTATATCGTGAAAACTGATTAACTGTTTCCATAGAAGAAGTGAGAGGACACACAGACAACATGGAAATCAAACGTAAAGCGCAGTGTAGGGGTGACCTTCAAATGTGAGACATTCTTATATCATGAAAACTGGTTAACTGGCTCAATAGAAGAAGTGAGAGGACACACAGACAGCATGGAAATCAAAGGTAAAGCGCAGTATACGGGTGACCTTCAAATGTGAGAGTTTCTTATATCATGAAAACTTGCTCAATAAAAGAAGTGAGAGGACACACAGACGGCATGGAAATCAAACGTAAAGCGCAGTGGAGGGGTGACCTTCAAATGTGAGAGATTCTTATATCATGAAAACTGGTTAACTGGCTCAATAGAAGAAGTGAGAGGACTCACAGACAGCATGGAAATCAAACGTAAAGCGCAGTGTAGTGGTGACCTTCAAATGTGAGGGATACGTATATCATGAAAACTGGTTAACTGGCTCAATATAAGCAGTGAGAGGACACAGAGTCAGCATGGAAATCAAACGTAAAGCGCAGTGTAGGGGTGACCTTCAAATGTGAGAAATTCTTATATCGTGAATATTGATTAACTGGCTCAATAGAGGATGTGAGTGGACACACAGAGAGCATGGAAATCAAACGTAAAGCGCAGTGTAGGGTTGACCTTTTAATGTGAGAGTTTCTTGTACCATGAAAACTGGTTAACTCGCTCAACAGAAGAAGTGAGAAGACACAGACAGCATGGAAATCAAACGTAAAGCGCAGTGTAGGGGTGACCTTCAAATGTGAGAGATTCTTATATCATGAAAACTGGTTACCTGGCTCAACAGAAGAAGTGAGAGGACACACGGACAGCATGGATATCAAACGTAAAGCGCTGTGTATGGGTGACCTTCAATTGTGAGACATTCTTATATCATGAAAACTGGATAAATGTCTCAATAGAAGAAGTGAGAGGGCACACAGACAGCATGGAAATCAAACGTAAAGCACAGTGTAGGGGTGACCTTCAAATGTGAGAGATTCTTATATCATGATAACTGGTTAACTGGCTCAATAGAAGAAGTGAGAGGACACACAGACAGCATGGAAATCAAACGTAAAGCACAGTGTAGGGGTAACCTTCCAATGTGAGAAATTCTTATATCATGAAAACTGGTTAACTGGCTCAATAGAAGAAGTGAGAGGACACACAGACAGCATGGAAATCAAACGTAAAGCGCAGTGTAGGGGTGACCTTCAAATGTAAGAGATTCTTATATCATGAAAACTGGCTCAATAAAAGAAGTGAGAGGACACACAGACAGCGTGGAAATCAAACGTAAAGCGCAGTGTAGGGGTGACCTTCAATTGTGAGAGATTCTTATACCATGAAAACTGGTTAACAGGCTCAATAGAAGAAGTGAGAGGACACACAGACAGCATGGAAATCAAACGTAAAGCGCAGTGTAGGGGTGACCTTCAAATGTGAGAGATTCTTATATCATGAAAACTGGTTAACTGGCTCAATAGAAGAAGCGAGAGGACACACAGAGAGCATGGAAATCAAACGTAAAGCGCAGTGTAGGGGTGACATTCAAATGTGAGAGTTACTTATATCATGAAAACTGGTTAACTGGCTCAATAGAACAAGTGAGAGGACACACAGACAGCCTTGAAATCAAACGTAAAGCGCAGTGTATGGGCGACCTTCAAATGTGAAAGATTCTTATATCATGAAAACTGGTTAACTGGCTCAATAGAAGAAGTGAGAAGACACACAGTCATCATGGAAATCAAACGTAACGCGCAGTATAGGGGTGACCTTCAAATGTGAGATATTTTTATATCATGAAAACTGGTTAACTGGCTCAATAGAAGAAGTGAGAGGACACACAGACAACATGGAAATCAAACGTAAAGCGCAGTGTAGGGGGTGACCTTCAAATGTGAGAGATTCTTATATCATGAAAACTGGTTAAC
>Ga0268261_10003277_pt1 | contig 11875 bp, 15 predicted proteins | sample TergutNc150P1_FD_190353 | JGI IMG/M metagenome (GOLD analysis project Ga0268261, IMG submission 190353) | Nasutitermes corniger P1 segment gut microbial community from laboratory colony in Florida, USA - Nc150 P1 (SPAdes) (version 2) | ecosystem: Host-associated > Arthropoda: Insects >... | reverse complement strand
AGAGTGTGGCTGGTAAACATCTACGCCCCGTCCGGAGCGGAAAAGAAGATAGAGAGGGACGCCTTCTTTAACAAGGATCTTCCACTATTATTAAAAGACGTACCGACAACAATGATTCTAGGTGGGGATTTTAATTGCGTCCTCACCAAAACCGACTGTACTGGCCATTTAAATTTTAGCCGAGCATTGAATGCCTTAGTAAAAGGTTTTCACTTGGTTGATATGTGGGAAGCGGTCCCGGAGCGTGACGTTTACACACACTACACCCGGCAGAGGGCATCACGCCTGGACAGAATTTACGTGAAACCGAACCTAAGCAAAAAGAAGTGTGAGACGGAGACGGTGATGGCAGCGTTTACAGCCCATCTAGCGGTAGTCCTGCGTATAGCCTTAGACGTGGACACCATACGAAGTGGGACTGGATAATGGAAGATGGACGTGGCATTACTTCAAGACATCCTTTCAGAGAAAACTACTACAACAATGCGCACGGTGGAAACTGCAGAGGAGATACTTCCCAGACATGGTGATGTGTTGGGAGATGGTAGCAAAAACAAATCCGTCTACTTTTTATACGTGAAAGCACGGAGAAACTTAAGGACGACAGAGAGATGGAAAATTTCTACCTTGCATGTTTATATGATTTGTTACAAGACCCCACACACCAGGCGATGCGGGCGGCAAAAGTAAACCTGTCGAAGCCTAAATTAGTGAAATTATGCAGCACCAGATTAGCGTTTGGGACGATCGACATACAAACCCCAGATATATTTCAGGAAGAAGAGATGTCATTATTCTACCTTATCAAAGGAGAACAAGACGTGAAATACGAACGATTCCCCAAGTGAAGGACCTGAGTGGAGGCATACAAAAGTCGACGAAAGGAATAATGGACACCTTCAACGCTTACATGAAACAGAAATATGGACCACTTCAGGTTGACGACGACTGTGACAGGCGAATGGCAGAAGCAGGACACCGACGATTATCTGAGGACTGGAAGGAGAGACTCGATATGACATTGACGACCGATGAACTACATCATGCAGTAACAAAAGGAGGAGGCAACAAGGCGCTTTGTACAGACGGGATAGGCGCCGACTTCTTCAAAGTAAACTGGGAAACACTGAAAGAGGACATGTCAGAACTCTTCTCCACAATATTCTTCGAAAGGAAAGCCACAGAGCAACAGAAACGTGGGGTAATTGTATGCATCCCAAAAACGGCAAAGCCCATCTACCCCACCGATTTCAGACCAATAACGCTGCTGAATACGGACTGTAAAATCATGACCCGCATACTCGCAAACCTGATACGACCCGCACTGGTGGAGTTGCTCATCCTGAGCCAACACTGTGGCGTACTCGGAAAATCGATTTTTGACGCTGTGGCAACCGTGCGGGATGCAATACCGTATGCTGAGACGGCCAGCATCCCCGTATGTGTGCTATCGCTAGACTTTGAAGAAGCGTTTGATAAAATATCGCACAATAACTTGTGACCATACTGAAGAGCCATGGGTTCAGTGACGCCTTCATTGAGGGAATAAAACACATGTACACGAACGCAACCTCAGCCGTCCAAATAAAAGGACATATATCTGGACCGATCCAAATAAGTGGCTCTGTACGACAAGGATGTCCACTAAGTATAACCTTATTTACCTTATGCCTAAATCCTCTGCTCCACCATCTGAACCAACAGCTCAATGATGTTCAAATCCAGCATAGGCAGCAGAAGACAGCGGTCGTGGCATAGGTTGATGACGTCACCATCCTGCTGACAACACCGGGCGATATCACTGTAATACGAAATGCCATACATTGCTACGAAAAGGCGACGGGCGCAGTGTTGAACATCAGAAAGTCACAGGCATTGGCCGTGGGAACTTTGAACACAACGTTACGGGTTTTGGAATTCCATACGCTAATGAAATTAAGGTCCTGTACTTCAGTATGAAGAAACCATAGCACTCTCAGGAAGCTCCAGTTGGACGCGGATAACAAACGTGGTCCGGAGCCAAGCGCGGGGGCATATAGCAAGGACATAGGACTATCGCAACGAATCCAATATGTACACGTTTACCTTCTAGCAAAATTATGGTTCACAGCCAAATTTTTCCAGTCCCTAGGGAGTGCGTAAGGAAAATAGTGGCTGCAATTGCATGGTACAACTGGCAGGGTGCCATCTTCGTGGCTCCTATCTCCACCCTACAGAGGAAGAAAATTGAGGGGGATGGGAGCTAATAGATGTAGGATTAAAATGCCGAGCTCTTCTACTATCCAGGATGTGGTTCCAGGGTCAATGCACGGGATCGATACCGGCAGAATGGCTCCATTACTGGAAGACACAAGCCAACAAGGACAACCCCCCCAGTGCCCGATGAATACCAAAATCCTTGGATTACCTCAGAACATATACCCTAGAAATGGCGTATATCGACCACCCTATACAGAACGAACCGTCCAAAGCTTTCAGGCAGCGAATATACGAAACGTTACGAACATTTGTCATGGCCGAGAACATGCCACGTGAATAGAGGATTAGACAGATCCACCCGAAGAGGGAGTGGGCAAGACTATGGGAAAACCTGCATGCCACATGGGCGTCGGACATCAAAAATGCCATGTGGTATAAGGTCATTCACGACATCTTGCCAATAAATGAGCGATTACACGCAATAAAACTATCGCACTCAGCACAATGTAGAAAATGCGGGGACAAGGATACTATCATGCACCGCGTGACAGATTCCCGCAGAGGAAATGTGATTTGGGAACGGACCAAGAAGCGCATAGCATGGACTTAGCGCATGGATCCATCCCACATAACCAAAGAATGAATCCTAAGGCCTCAATTCCACATGTGGCATCCACAAAGAAGAAGAGCAATATTATGGTTACTTGTGCATATGGTGTGGTTTAGAATGCGTAAGAGTCCAACACCGTCAGCGCAGGAATATAGTGATTTCTTGAGAAGGGCAAGATGGAAAGCGTACCAATCGACAGGACGCCAACGTGAAGTAGGAAAGTATTTACAGGTCCTGTAGGCAGTCAAACCCCCTCCACACCACGACTGGAGAGGAAGATCAAAGACCCGAGGATGGAACAGTATAGTGAGTAACATATGAGACATGAGGCGACCTGTGCAGTGATAGATAAGGTCAGCCCCAAGAACAAGTATCACAAACCTATGACAAGTCATTCCATAGAGACACCAAAAGCATGACTATAAGAATTATGTGTTTGACTAAAGAGTACCTATCTTATACGTTCGCACTTGATATAATTCTTTAGCAAGAAGTACACGAGTTTATGGTAAATAGAAGTGTCAAAAAAGTGTCAGCATATATTTTTTTTCTTTTTGAATATATTTTATACTCACAAACATTCAATTAAATTATGCAATAACACATTCATTAATTCATTGTATGTTTCAAAAATTATCTTTGCTCAATTGGCAGGGTTAGAAATGCGAGTGACGCAGATATTTCTGTTATTTTTCCATAATTCTTTTTTCTTTGTTTACCGACATTCTGATTTAGAGGGTTCGTGTTCGAATGGGACTAAAACTAGGCATGTGAATCTCGTTGCTTACGGGCCGTAGTGGGTCACAAGATATGACATTGGGCTGCACGACTTGAAACATTTACGGAAAGGAATTGTGGAGCGTATGATGTGTGTGCTGCGGACTGGAATGAAGGTGGTTTCACTCTAGCCTTGTTTCAGGGTTGGGGTATGGGGCGGGAAGAATTGTTGGAACAGGTGCAGCTCAATTTTAGCTTTCGAAACAAGTTCATAATTCTTCTTCCGTTGGCCTTCTAGTAGAAAATAACACATTTTCCAAAATGTGCGTTTTTAAAAGTTTTACTGGCTACACTGATTATGGTGGTTATAAAAACCGAAATGTGTATTTTTTAATAATAATGAAATCAAGGGTAATGAACAGCTTATGCTCGTTATTTTAAACTGTACTTTGGTGCGTAATCAAAATGATGGATGGACTGTGCCTCACCTCTATTTAATGGTTTGTTTTAAGAATGTTATTTAAAAAAACATACATTGCTTGATAAATATTGTTGTATGATTTTAGAACACTTTTACTAAAGGACTTATATTTAAATTAAGTCAAGTTTTTTCAATTTTCTGCCACCCGAATCAAATGTCTTCCGCAAAAGCATTAAGATAATTTGCAATTTTTGAGCCGAGGACCAAAAAGGATATAATACCTGCTGATGGTCGTGGATGAAAACGGATGGTAGGGGATTATCCATGGACGAAAACTGACCTGCCAGCGACAATATGGTCATTAACCCATAAATGAGTGTAGGCCGAATCCCTCTTCACGACCTAACCTCCATAATCAATGCAGCCAATAAGACTTTTAAGGACGCACATTTTTGAAAATGTTATTTTCTACTAGAAGGCCACAAGGAAGAAGAATTATGAACTTGTTTCGAAAGCTAAAATTGAGCAGCACCTGTTCCAACACTTCTTCAATTCCCATACCCCACCCCTGAAACAAGGCGGTAGTGAAACCACCCTCAGTCCAGTCCTCCGCAGCACACGCATTATACGCTCAACAATTCCTTTCCGTAAATGTTTCAAATCGTGAGCCCAATGTCAGATCTTGTGACTCGCTACGGCCCGCAAGCAACAAGGAGATTCACATGCCTAGTTTTAGTCCCATTCGAACACGAACCCTCTAAATCAGAATGTCGGTAAAAAAAGAAAAAAAGGATTACGGAAAAATAACAGAAATATCTGCGTCACTCGCATTTTTAACCCTGCCAATGAAGCAAGGATAATTTTTGAAACATATAATTAAATAATGGATGTGTTACTGCATAATATAATTGAGTGTTTGTGAGTAAAAACATATTCAAAAAGAAAAAAATATATGCTGACACTGGGACTTTTTACATCCATATTTATTGCATTATTTCTTTGTACATGTTCCGCCCACGCCCTTTAGAGCCTTCATTTACCTTGGTGTACATAGCCACAGAATACACGTTGTACAGGCTACTAATTTGCACATCGTCCCTTCTCGCCACCGAGGTTAGTCACTGTGGCATTTGCCTGTTCATATGACACTGCCACTATTATGCGCTGGTCGACGCTGCAAAAAGTTTTCGTCTCATGTTCCAGACACGCAACGTACCAGTTGTTTCTCCACGGTCTCTCTTGGCGGGTGGTCTACTCACTCGAAGCTGTCACCTCATTCTTTTTAACTTCATAATACACATAGTCTCTCTCTTGTGTTCGTTTTTAGTATGCTGCTTGTCAGAGGTGCGGGGAGATACCTCCTAGCCTATAACACCCCCAGGTAATTACCTACTAATTCCATCCTCTTTTTCCCCTGGTATGTCTTCTATCTTGTTCTATGCAGAAATTCAATATAATCCTGTAGAGACATCGTTCTTCTGTTCTGCACCACATAGTACACCATATTCGCCAGAATCCACAGCGTCGGTTGATGACGTCGTGGCCATAGTCGGAAGCCGGGGCACAGGAGCCAATCAGTGGGTATCCGCTTTCGGTCTGTTCTATGTATCAACATCAGCCTAGTGCGGGTCCATTCCCAAACTTCTTGGCTTATTCCGCACTCCGTAAGCCGATGCAGTATGATGCCCTTTTTCCCGCACAGGGAGCAGGCCTCTGATTCCACTAAACGGATTCTGTGTAGCCTAGTGTGCGTAAGAAGAATGTCGTGCATCACCACTTACCAAGCGGACCTGGCTGCTTCAGAAGTCCGTGTGTTGTAGAAATTGTTCCACACTGTAGTCCAATCAATTCTTGGCTGGAGCTCCATTACGCGTACCTCCCTTGGTGTGCATTCTGCTGTGTACATTTTTCGCAAGGTTGCGTATACTGATCTTGTAAATGCTCTAAGCTATTCGTCCTGTCTCCTGGGTGTCATATACGCCAATTCGAACACATAGATACGTATGAACTCAAGTGTTCGTGGTATGGCCTGAATGCTGGGGGGATTGTCTTTAGGTACACGCCGGTCCCATATAGGAAGCCATGCCGCGGTCAACGTATCCTTCCCTTCCCCTGGTCCCTTAAACTTGTTAGGAAGATTGCACGGCATTTGGCAGCTATGTCAATCAGACCCAGGTCTCCGCTCTCCGTCTGGCGTTGTAGGGTTGACAGAGGAACTCGCAGGATAACACCCTTCCAAATGCACCATGATATGGCGGTTGCCAGTTGTCTCACATGCTCTTTCGGGACTGGGAAAACCTGTGCTATGTGCCATATTTTGGCGAGTAAATAGGTGTGCACATAATGGATAGGTTGCGTGAGACAGAGGTCTCTCCCATACACATCCCTCGCCAACGCTCGTACCTGTCCAGTCACTCTTGTCCAACTGGTATTCACGGATTGTGCTACTGAGCTCGTAAAACGTACGCCCAGAATGTTTATGTCTGTGCAGTAGGAAATGCCCCTCATGTCAATCGCCGCGTCTCATGAGCCAGCCGCCAATTTCCGTATGTTTAAGCTAGCACCTGTTGCCCTTTCGCATGTCTGTATGGCTTCACGCACTCCTGGGATGTCTGCTGGGGATGTTTCTGTCAAACAGAGTAATATCATCGGCATAAGCCACCATTGCGGTTCTCGTTCTTCTACCAATTCTGATACCCGTGATTTTCTTATACATGAGAATTAGAAACGGGTTCAGACTCAAGGCGAAAAGCAGCGTGCTCATCGGAAAACCTTGTCGCACAGAGCACTGGATAGGAATCGGCCCCTTTTTATGTCCATTAATGTGGATCGAGGATTGCGCGTGGTTATACAGGGCGATGAACTTCGTGCTAAAGCCATATTTAGTTAGTAACTTAAAAAGATACCTATGGGCGAACCTGTCGAAAGCTTCTGTGAAATCCAAAGAGAGGATGCATAGTGGAAAATGTGACTTCTCTGCATACGCTATCGAATCCCTGATCGTTGCCACCGTGTCGAAGATTCCTCGGCCCGCTACCCCACAATGTTGACTCGGGTGTAGTAGTTCTTCCAGTATTGGTCGTAGTCTGTTCGCGATAATGCTAGCCAAAATTTTATAGTCGGTGCTTAGTAACGTGATGGGCCTGTAGTCCGTTGGTTGTGTGGGCACGGTCTTCTTTGGCATGCACACTACCAGCCCATGCTCCTGTTGGTCTTGTATTTTACCGTCGTTATACATCTGCTTGAACAGGGCCAACATACCATACTTAATTATATCCCAGTTTACCTTAAAAAAGCCAGACCTATGCCATCGCTACCCGGCTCTTTATTGCCTGCCCCCTCTGTATTAAGGTTTTCAATTCTTCCAATATGATCGACCTATCTAGTAGGTCTCTCCATGGCTCTGCCACCGTTCCTAATCTGGCATTCATCATCTGGTCCACACAATTCTCCTCTATCTGAATCCGTCCTATTTGTGCTTCAGATAGTCTACGAAGGTTCTTAGTATTCCCCTAATAGTCTCCTGAGGGGGCCCGTTCTCGTCCGGTACGTTAGCGATCATCCGTGATTCACGTCATTTTCGCATCTGTAAAAGGTGGAATAGGGAAGGGCTTTCTCCCTGGAACGTGGTGGGTTCGTGCGTATCAATGGTTATTGCCTGAAGCCGCTTGTTGTGCAGTCTGACAATTTTAGCTTTAAGATGGTTTAATCTGGCGGCTTTCTCTCTATGCTGGATCGGGTCTTGCAGTACGTCATATATACAGGTGTAAAAAAATTTTCATTCATTACCTCTGTCCTCACCCTTTCTTTTCCTTCGTAGATAAACATGTAGCGGATTTTCCTTTTGACATAATTCACCCACAATTTCACGATGTCTAAATACTTCCTTTCCCCTTGTCCCCATTGTAACCATTCCTGCTGTAGTTGACCCTTAAATGTCGTGTCATCCAGAAGAGATACGCTCATCTTCCATCGACCCCTTCCTCGTCGTAGTATAGGGGCATATAGGGTTATGTGGAGGCATACCGCCAGGTGATGGGTGAATGCCGCCATTACTGTTTCTACACCCATCTTCCGGTTTCTCAGGTTTGGTGAGAGATATATGCGGTCCAAATGTCCCGCGCCATGTGGGGTATAATGCGTATATATATAGCTCTGGGGGTGATCCTTTCCCACACATCAGTGAGGTCGAAGCCGCGTACCATCCTGTCTAGAGCTTTGCTGTAGTTTATGTTGCCCGTACAGTGTGTTTGTGGCAGGACACACTTAAAATCTCCCACTATGATCATCGTGGGGTGAATGGACGGCAGCAGATATGTGAGCTCCACGTTGCAAAAGTCTTCTCTCTCCTGCCTGCGAGATGTCCCAGAGGGTACATAAATATTTACGATCCACGCTCCTCTGTAGCAAGCAGCCATACCTCTTCCTGAGGGTAGCCTCGTGATGTTGGTTAGAGTTATTGGTTCTCTGGTGAGCAACGCTGTGCCGCGGTTGTTTATTCCTACATTTGTGTGTGCCTTATAAACCCGTATCATGTCAAACTCAGTATGAGTAACCTCTTGTAAGAGGATAATGTCAATCTCTTGTTTTGGAGGAACTCTTCCAGCATCCTCATTCTCATCGCCGACGATATTCCATCGATGTTGAGCGTCTCAATTTTATAGATGTCCGCCATGGTAATTGATGGCTGCCAGGGCGTTGCTGATTTCTCTAATCTTTTTTGAACATGTTCCTCGCTGTACTCCTACTTTTGTCACGAGGTGGCGATCCTTTCCCCTCCAATTTTAGGTTTTTGGAGCGTTTGGGCCTAGGTAGTTGCTCTGTAGTCCTAGTCTCCTCGTCTGTATGGGTTCGAGTGCTCTCCGCGATGCACACATCCGTCTCTACCACTTCATCCTCAACCCCTATCCTCGCCATCCGACTGGATGTTCTCTTTTCGTTCTTTTTGTGTAATTTGTGTCGTGCGTCGAGTATCGTCCGTCTCTTTCTCCTGCTCCATCGTACCGCACTCCATTTGGTCCTCCTCCTCATGTGTATACACCACTTACGCAGATGCCTTGCTCACTGAAGTTTCGCTGCTGCATATCTCCTCCCTAGTTGTATTGTTTAGCAACTCTCGCTCCTCCTTTTGGGTCAACCTCCTGTCGGCGGAAAGCTGTTCACTAACTGCCGCATATATCCTCTCGGCATGCTCGGTTGGGTTGATGTGTTGAGCCCCACTTTCTGCGACCTCCCTATCTTTCCCTGATCCTCCGGCCCCATTTGCCGCAATATCCGCCCAGGATGTGGCCTGTTCAGTTGTTGCTTTTCTCTCTGTTCGCCGCCGCATTGGACATGCCTGGTACAAATGGCCGGTGCTATTACACCCATAGCACGTCATCGGTTGACCTTCATAAGATACCAATACCATGTTTCCGGCCATCGTGATATGGGATGGGATATGTTTGGTCAATGTGATTGACGCGATACGAATGCCATTCGCTATTGTGTAGCGATAAGCTCGAGACCACGTATCGGCTTGCACGCCCTGGACTTCCCCATAACTGGACAAAACTGTTCGTATTACCGCATCCGGCACCTCCGGTGGGAGGTTTGCAATTCGTACTTTCCGCATTCCCAATCCAGCTGTCTCTGGATGCACGATCGATATTTCCCCATTGGTATGTCAATATTCAACTTGTCCACCAGTCAAATGGAGCACGTCTAGCAGTCGGCTGTTGTCGCGAAACTTGATGTGTACATGTCTTTTTGGTCTGTCGATCTGTACCATTGTTACTTCATTCTCCTGTAGCTTCAATTGTGTATAAATCCATTCGTGTATATCGTAAGCTGAAATGCGCGGGCTCTTTAGGTCAAAAGCACATACTATTGTGTTTCGCCGTTCACCCATTTTACTAGGGTTACCTCACCACTCACCACACAATCCCACTTCGCAAAACACCCCCTACTACCACTCCCCTTCATTGCGCGTTTCTGCTTTCCCTCGCACATCGCACTAGCAACCGTACCGTTCGGTGTCTCCAGCACTACTGGGACTCGAACCAATATAGTTTGTTTCCGAAGAGTATTGCCAGCACGCGTTAACGCTCTCAGGTACCTCCGGGTGCGGTGAAGAACTACCCTTTCGTAGCATCCATCCGTGGAAGCAAGGCTACAAGCCACACGCCTCTGAAAATTAATTACCTTTAATTTATAACTTAAAATTAAGCGACTGTATTGGTGTCTTTGGTTAATATATACGCGGCGTGATTGATTGTAATGAATGGAAGACAGAGAAACGTCACGAATGCACAAATATGGGTTAAGTAAAACGACTCGAATTATGATGGCAATTGTACGTCACGTGACTTCCAGTTCGGGACTTAGAAAATTTCAGGCCGCTTGATTTTTGTTAAACAGAGGGTACAAGGCAATTAGTCGCCGCCCTCTACTAACGGAGTTAGAAGCCCGAACCCAGGACCTTCCACGTGGGCACAGTACGACACTTCGTTTTTCCCCGTCAATATCACTTCGTCATTGCTGCATACTCGTTTCTTCATCTATCTTCGACGCTATAAAATCTCAGCAACTAGCAGCGTCGTTAAACAACACTCACGCGCCATTTCCTAAGTCGCTAGTCACGTTGCCTTTTCACGAATGTGCATTGGCGGATTAAGTGTTATCGAATGATGCTTACAATCTTTTCTTGTATTTTTTTCTATCAAATTTCACAGTTAAATATTGTAATTTCTTATTTTTAAGTACTCTCTTATTATCAGTTGTTATTTATCTCTGGCGTGATTAACTCCGGCCGGTTTCTCAACAAAATATCAAACTTGGCTAATTTATTTCATATTTTATAAGCGAATTTATATTTGTTTTCAAGAATCGTTTGTGATGATCAGCTCTCCTTTTATTACTGGCATTCTTCTCCACATAATGTCGACCACTTTAATTGTATTTGTTATATACCTTGCAATAGTTATAATTTATTTAATACAATCTTCACACTACACAATCTGATTAAGGGAGACAGTATTTACTGCACCGTTCGCCAGTATATATGTCATTTCAAGATTATCGTCAGGGACTACACAAAGCTGCTACATACATATATTTGTGTGTGTGTGTGTGTGTGTGCACATAAAAGTGCCCAAAGTAGTTTGGAACTGCTGTAACCATTTTGTGTAATAAATGCGAATTTCCTTGTTGTAACCGTTAAATTATTTTAACGTGATGTGAAAATATACTCTACTCTACTATATCTCTATTAATTAAGTTGTGTACGTTTAAGTTCATAACACACAAATTTTAAGAGATAAATGTCTCAAACCACTACTAATGTTTCCTTATCTCTTTAAATATTCACTCGATTATTTTTTACTTAGACTGTCATATCTAAGTAACGTTTTCATTTATCCCGGTATAATCTGAAACAGTGTTGTCTCCTTTTATTGTTTTCAATAATCTTAAACATGCACGTATACACTGTTAGTTGTGATGTAAAATTTCGTTTAATGTTCTCCTCTATAAAATCGGAAATAATTCTAATTTTTTTTCTACTGGGTTTCTTAAATATTCATTTTCTAACATCGCTAATGCCATCTGTATGTCTGAATATATAGCCTCATTTCAGCTGGACAGGTATTTTAAATTTCCTTGAATACTGTGTTTCCTTTCTTTACCATATGACACCACAGTACCAGTGTTCCAAGACACAGACTTTTGACACAACCAGAACTATTAGGGATAATAAACTGTACTACAGAATTGAAAACAAGTAGTAGGACTGCAAATCCATTTACACGACACACGTGTCTGAAGTGACAGTGGAACAATGGACAATGCAGTCTGATTTCAGGAATACAGTAGACACAAGTAACTGACATAATATAGGTGTTTGTTTTTAAATACAGCAGTTAGGTATACAGAGTAACATTTTTACTTTC
>Ga0268261_10003276_pt1 | contig 11875 bp, 6 predicted proteins | sample TergutNc150P1_FD_190353 | JGI IMG/M metagenome (GOLD analysis project Ga0268261, IMG submission 190353) | Nasutitermes corniger P1 segment gut microbial community from laboratory colony in Florida, USA - Nc150 P1 (SPAdes) (version 2) | ecosystem: Host-associated > Arthropoda: Insects > Digestive... | reverse complement strand
GGATATTTGTCTGTTGTGAGTGTCGTGTGTTGTCAGGTAGAGGTCTCTGCGACGAGCTGATCACTCGTCCAGAGGAGTCCTACCGACTGTGCTGCGTCGTGTGTGATCTAGAAACATCAAGAATAGGTGCTCCATACATATATGACATTAGTAACCTAATGATTAATGATTTAACCCTTATCCTGCTAACGTGGAGAAAATGGTGAGCTAATAATGCCAGCAAATAGCAGATGGAATTTAATTCGGGGTTTAAAGGGTTAAAGGCCTGATGATGGCTCATTGTAGCTGAAACATGTCGCCTTGATGGTATGTATGTATTTTAACAATAATAAAATGATGTGTTAGACTGAATCACTCTCGCATTTATTAGTTCAAATACACATCAGGATGACTAATGTTAAATTAAAAAAATATTTTGTGGTCTTACTTCATGTACCAACAAGCCATCTTCAAAATTATATACACAGTTCTCCACAATGTACAGTTACCTATGAAGGGATAATAATGCTTCCAATAAAGTATGGGTTCAGCACATTTTAACCATACGTTTAATGTGAGATTCTTTCAGACCTGGTTGATGCCAGGAATTACACAAAAATCTCCCCATCACTCACTTCAGCTAGACAATTACAAGTGCTAATGCCAAAATAAAATCATTGAGATTTGATATTCACAGTGTTCATTATTAAGATTTGTCTTCTTCTGGGATGTGACACCATTCAGTCTGGTACAACTTTCAGGTGAGACATCCCCATTGTGTTATACAAAATTATAGATATAAACAATATATAGTCAAGCACAACTCAATTAATGATTTTATTAAGGTGTATTTCTTACATTGTTTCGTTCAACGACATGTTGACACAACCCAATTAATTTTAATGTTCATGGGTCCGTGCATCGTAATAATATTCTAGTATATAAATCCCAACAAGATGCACAAGTCACAGAGTTTATTTTTGTCTGAGAACTGCTGTACATGTTTCGGGTTTCACTATCACCCATCCTGAGGAGCACAGTTGCACTTGTTTTGTGCTCCTGAAGATGGGTGATAGTGAAACCCGAAACACGTAGAGCAGTTCTCAGACAAAAATAAACTCTGTGACTTGTGCATCTTGTTGGGATTTATATACTAGAATACAACTCAGTGATCTTATTAAGGCGTATTTCTTACGCTGTTTCGTTCAACAGCATGTTTCAGGTCTAGTTATGAGCCATCTTCAGGTTGATTACTTTTCTTAGTAAGCACTGCTAATTGTATATTTTACCTTACTAAGAAAAGTAATCAACCTGAAGATGGCTCATAACTAGACCCGAAACATGCTGTTGAATGAAACAGTGTAAGAAATACACCTTAATAAGATCAACGAGTTGTATTCTAGTATATAAATCCCAACAAGATGCACAAGTCACAGAGTTTATTTTTGTCTGAGAACTGCTCTACATGTTTTGGGTTTCACTATCACCCATCTTCAGGAGCACAAAACAAGTGCAACTGTGTTCCTCAGGATGGGTGATAGTGAAACCTGAAACATGTACAGTAGTTCTCAGACAAAAATAAACTCTGTTACTTGTGCATCTTGTTGGGATTTATATACTAGAATATTATTACGATGCACGGACCCATGAACATTGAAATTAATTGAGTTGTGTTTGACTATATATTGTTTATATCTCTAACAGTCTGGTAGAAGTGTAGCCACAGTGACAGGATCCTCCACCATCAGGATATCCTGATAATGAAGGCTGCAGGATCCAATGAAATGGTCATATGCTTCTACCAGACTACATGGAGTAACATCCTGTAAAATGGCAATCATCAAATCCAGTATTCCTTAAACGCTGATTAATGTGTTCACACCACCATACAAGCGTATGTTGTCATTAGTATCATATATTACATGGTGAAACTACTGAAATTAACCAAGCAACAAAAAAATTCAGTGAAATACTACATGTGGTTACTTACACAACACCAAACTACTCACACAAAGTTCCTCTTACTGCATGTGGCAAGATATAGAAAATAAATGCACCATGAAACTTGCTATTTCATAACCAACCCATAAGCACCAGTATTTTCCCATATTCACAAAATATAAAACATATTAATATGTAATATGCAGCAAAAGATTTATGTGCCATGTTGGCATTGAAATTGGCAGTCTGATGAAAATCTAGTGGACAGAAACAGGGCTTGCTATAAACTGTGGTTCAGAAGAACATCAATCACAACATGGTCATTCCAAACATTGTAAATGGCGCATACAACAAATATTACAGACAAGGATAAAAGAGTGCAACATGTATTGGGGTCCCCTTTATCCATGTCCCTTAACATCCACTACCTGCACACACAAGACATATTTAGCGAGACCTAGGTAAAAATTTCCCACTACTTCTAACAATTAAATTCACCACAAAATGGTTCTGATCTTGCATGCACCTACCCCTGCATCCCAGTCTCCTGCTCATTTTACAAGCTCTTCAGCACAGTTTCTGAACTGCCAATAAGACACAAATCCAAGACCTGAATAACCACTATAACACTGGGGCAACACACACAACAAGAACATGAACAACAGAAATTCACACATTGCACATCAAATATAAAATTAATAACTAGTAAAGTGTGTAGAGTTACTCTTCTTTGCCACAATTTAAGACAATTATTTCTACTGGTTATTTATACCTCTGCCTGCATGGCAATGATAATCGGTAAATTCACCATAACCGTCAAAATATCACCTACATATAGTAAATTCTAAGTGAATAACACAATGGTGGACATGTTTAATTTAATAACCTGTTTTTTGCAATACTTATGTTGCCATCATACAACACTGTTACCACATGGATATGTTGCACCCACTCATGGCATAAAATGGTATACAAAAGGAAACAATGTTTTCAGCAATTTCAAAATATTTAGCTCTGTAGTACTGTAAAGCTTGCTTTCAAAACAGTGAGATGCCAGGCACAAGCACGGAGGCACTGTCAGCCAACTGTTCAATTATGTTCACTTGTCAAAGGTACCAATCACTACCAAGCCAGTTTCCATTAACCTACATTTACATTATTTCTAATGGGCAGAAACCCCCTCCTTAACAGGCATTTGCTTTACATGGCACTTCTCTGGTCCCCATTGACCACAAACAATGGGGACCCCTTGCACCAACAATAAATATATCACATCTCTATCAAACACAATGCGAAGCTTCTCTTACAGAAATCCTTACCACCTATTCAGCCAACCAACTATGCTTAATAACAGACACCAATTCTGCATTTTTGCAACACCAGAAGTGTAAAAGTATATTACAGCAGTCCACAATCAACAGTGTAAGTTCAGTGTCTTATTAGTGTAACAACATGGGGCAGTCTGACTCCTTATGAAGTTCGCAATCCCTCAGCAGGTTAAGAAATGCACTGCCTTTTATGGAACCCAAAGTTCATCACAATGTTCCACTGGTCCTGCCAATGGTCCCCATCCTGAGGCAAATCAATCCAGTCCACACCCTCCCAACCTATTTAAAGGCCCTTAATACTATCCACCAATCAATACATATAATGAAGAAATATCACCCAATTTGTATTCAAATAACGGATGTACTGTTCTATACAGTAATGTACACTAGCTAGCAAACAGTAAAACAAATGATATGTCTTTCATTCTCCTTCTGCACTGTGTACATAAATTCTGCAAACAGAGGCTAAGTAACAAGGCATTTATAACACAATCAGCCTCGTAATCACCTCACCATCACTCAGAAAGTTCCATAACATTCTTCATAAACCTCCTCCATCTCCATACATTGGGTATTTATAACATGAAATCAGCCTATCACCATGCCATCACTCATACAGACACACAACATTCTTCACAAAAACTTTTTGGTCTCCATAAAAAATACAAATTTCACAGCAGCATCTGAACATGAATAGAAATGACAAGCCAATACCTCATGTCTTCACATACGATGTGGCTGAACGACAGAAATTGTCTGCCACCTTGATAAGTCTTTAAATTTCTACCAACATGCAGAAATTTGAATACCAACCCACCAAACATGAGCTATATTTATCTTCACGTATTAAAACACTGATGTGAAACAGCTGATATATTCCGACGTAATAGCACCACGCCAGTGGTACTAACCTATAAGTTATTGGTTTTTACTACCAACTACGGTATATCGATTTGGTACCACACGACCAGGAACAAGACACTAATGTATCCCACTCATTATCCGGAAATGATTATGTCGGTTAACCATTCGATTTCGATGCCCCACATTAATGAGCCTGTTCAAGTTAATATATACACAAACACTATGACAAGACACGAATTACACTCGGAAATTATTAAAACTGCATTCATACGGGCCGTATTACTGATATAATCAACCCCACACGCCCGTATTTTGGATTACGAGTATCGCGGACGAACATTAATTTCGCCGATTGGCAACTGAAGACAGTAATGACAGTAGTGATACCAGTGAGCTTATAATTTAAGTTGTCCGCAATATGAAACATACCGGAACACACGAAAATCAATTCCAACCATTGTATTCCAAAGCTTACGAATCGCAATCGATCTTCCACAACGAAAAACACTTTACAATAATAACACTATGGCCGAGAGAACAATGAACTTTGTGAACGCCATTCGAAGTGTCCTCTTTCGGCTTGGGTGCCTTGATAGGCCTACGCTCAATACTTCCTGTACTACAAACCTATCAGAGATCAAAGGTGACATCATTCGTGTTCTAGGAACATTCACGAAAGCAAGGAATGGTATAAATGTATGTAAAAGATGCTCACCACTCCTTCCTACAAATCCAAACGCTGCAGGATTCCTAATTTACTGAAAACCGTCTTCCTTCCACACATCGTACAGTATCGTGTAAAATGGTCGAAATAACTTTCAAGACCTGTGATCTAATTGGTTAGAATAATACCCTCTGTCCTTACTTGTCGTGAAAATACAACCAATCAGGTGATATCTTATATACCATCATTAGAAATGTGGATTCCCAAGCAACCAATAGCGTAATAGCATTTAGTTAAGTGCCCGTATAGCATTTCTTTCGACACGGAGCACCCCGTTCAGTGCATAAAAATAATGTGGCAAAACGCAGAATGTTACTACAAACATGAAATCCTTATATGCACATAAAATACACATTTTACATCCCAGCGACTCTTATTAGTAACTGTCATAAAATGTACTTACCCAGCTGCAGAAAGCTCCCCGTACTCGCGGAGCATTTTTTCTGCTCCAAAGAACTTGTTCATAGCCTCTTCACGATCTAAAACCCGAACGGATAAGTCACAGTTATCATCATAGGTTTCTAATAAATATTACATACTCAGGAAGTCTTTGATTACCGAGCAAAATAATCAATTTCCAACGCCCAATACCTTGTTAATCAACGACACTATCGCCATACGGTTTCCTCGCGAACTAGACTTCACCCTCTACGGGTGCTGACCTCTACTGGATGCTCATTGGACTTCAACTTAAAGAAATCTGTGCGCCACCACCCTTCACCCACAATTATTCGAATCCATTCCCAGATCTAGCGATCTTGAAGCAATACGGATGACCACCAAGTGCACACCCCCACCCCCACACACAATGTTTCGGGTCTTCGGGCATCAGACAATAACTATGAACATTGTAGGTTGCTTTAACATTTTAATAATTCACGTAGGAATGTACTCACAAATTACAGCCACTGTGCAGTCTCCTTGACAAGCCAACACTCACTCAGCTAGTGAAGACATTCCCCGCATTTTACGGAATTCAAAGGTTCGTCACAGTGCTTACAAGACCCCGCCATTTGCACCTGTCACGGGTCACGTCAATCCAGTCCACGCCCCCATCCTATTTAGCGTCAATTTTAATATTATCACCCCATCTTTGCCCAGGTCTTCCAAGTGCTCTCTTTCCTTCATGTGTCACCAACAAACCCTATATGCACCTTCTCTCTGCCCCATACATGCCAAATGCTCGGCTCATTTCCCCCTGCTAGATAAATATCCAGTGAGGAGTAGAGATCATGAAGCTTCTCATTATGCAGACTCCTCCAGTCCCCTGTTACCTCATTCCCCTTAGGTCTCTACATCTTCATCAGCCCATTCTCAAACATGCTCAGCCCATGTTCCTCCCTGATTGTGACACCAAGTTTGGCACCCATACAAAACAAAAGGCATAAGAATAGTTCTGCATATTTTAATCTTTATATTTTTTTGATAGAAACTACAAAAGATCCAGCACTGAATGATAATAAGCATTCTTTGAGTTCAACCTGCTCTTTACTTCTTAATGACGGCAACTTTGATTTGTTCCCCAATATTTGAACTCTACCACACTTCCAAAATACTTATTACATATCATTGTTTTAATTTTGCATTGCACTCTGTTCATAAGACATGAACATATAGTTTCTTCCAGCCCAATCTCCTAGCTAGTAACTACTAAAGCTTCTTTGTTGTTTGTTGTGCTTGCACCCAATAAACTAACATCAGCATAAACCAGAAGCTCTTGTGTACCATTCAATTATAACCCACATCGGTTTCTCACACGGTGGAAAAGTGAACAAATACTTGCTCTGATTCCTCACAGAAACCATCCCTTGAGCCATCGCTTTCATTCTCAGTTGATGCATGCACATCCAAAATAATATTATCATACCAGCAACCTCTTAACACAATACATAATATCCAATCACTAATAAATTCTGCTGCTGACACGATTCTCTGATGTATAAAAAATCCTGTACCCCATCAATGATTTTCATTTCCCTTTCCATAGTAAAATGTATAATCCTCTGCATGTTCACTGCATCCTTTGCCACATCTAACCTCCCATACTCTAACTAAATGTTATCTATATCTTGCTAATTCTCTAGCCAAAGTCTTATGTAACTCTTACCTACAGAGGCTTCTCACGCATTATACACGTGTATATATATATATATATATATATATATATATATATATATATATATATATATATATATACAGGGTGTTCAACTTAAAAGTGGACCGTTAACTAACCCATGAATATTTCATGTCATATGCTATTTATAATGGTTCTGCTGGTATGACATTATACTGCTACATGTGCAGGAGTTGGCAAGACTGTTGCAGGAGAGGGGAGAACCGGTCTTGGCCATCCGTATCAGTTGAATCAGTCGACAGCGAGTGCTGGTGTTTGAACAATGCCATTTTTTACACTTTTATAATGCGGTTAACAGTGGAAGAACGTGTATTTATTTTGGAAAGTTAATTAAAAACGATGTCTTACGCCCACTGTAGACAAAGTTTCTTTGAAAAATTTAGAAGGCAAGCGCCAGTAAATAGTGCTACTGCTAAAATGATTAAAAAATTCCATGAAACAGGTTCACTTTTGGACAAGAATCGTAATTGGCAGAAGTCAGTGTCAAGACCAGGGATAAGTGCATTGAAATGAATGGACATCATTTCCAACATTTACTGTAAATACAGGTTAACTGTGTAATATAACATGTTCTAAATCTTAGTAAATAAAATACTCATATTAAAATACGGTCCACTTTTAAGTTGAAAACCCTGTATATTCCTTGCTGTTGGAAGTTCCTATTTAATGCACACTTTAATGAAAATTCTTGTTACACATACTTACTGGTAGTCATTTACCTGGCTGCATACAGACATCTATACCATTGTGCAATTACAAAATAAATCGTAACTTAGTTTCTCTCAAGAGACTTCTGACCATCAGCAACTTAATAAACCTGTCTTCATTGCTAGCCCTAATACTGCTGCTGCAATTCTATTTACTAGGCAGAGTTACAGTTACTTCCAAGTGTTTCTTCTTAGTTTAAATATTTCTGGAAGCTAAACTTCTGAATAGAAGATCAAAATTCTCTATTCATCAGACTGTATGCACCGAAAAATATCAAAGTCTGATGTCAGTCACTTCTATAGGTGTGATCTTTTATCAACTGAGGATGTTCTCAGTAATGGATGCTAAGGAGAAGACATGATCTTCCAACATTATATTGACCATCCACATTTTTGTCATGTGTATTTTTAAATATACACACAATCTTGAATAAATGGATCCCTAATTCTTGTTAAATATAAGCAACATATTTTATATCAATAATCACACACAAGTACCCTAACTTACCAATTTCACTCTTGTTCACCTCTGTGGCTGGAGGAGACAGCCTTCAGATACAGAGAGTAACTGTAAATATAATGTATACACAGCAACGGACAGTGGACAAGGGTTATCCTCCAGGTTGTGGGGGGACTAATAACCCTTCAGGATTCTACGTGTTATACAGGACCTAGCCCCTGATACAACAAGTACTCCAGAAAACAGATACAAAATTTGGTACGTGGTATGTCAACATTTTCTGTAAGTCAAGTTCACCAAAGCAGCAGGAGTATCTACAACACATACACTAGAACCAAGGCAAACTTTGACACTCTTAGTGATGAGCATCGCATTCACTTTCGTCAAGAAATATACATAACAGACAAGCTATATTAGGACAAGTAAGACTCGGCATGTTGGATGAACACCATTGAGCAAACGGTAAGACATGGTGAAGAGAAGAAAACATTAGTAAATAATTACTAGCTGCCTTGTAGATCAGTTCAATATGCAGTTTCAACTTTGATATTGTTACTGCATCCTTAAATTAGTACAAATTTAATTTAGGTTTCACTCAAACCTGGTGGGCAACAGATGTATTCATGTTATTTTCCTACTCTGTGTTAAAAAGCCTCTCAGATACAGCCATTTGTGAACATGTGACAGAACAAATACCACTCTGTCACCCAGAGTTATTAACAGTTCTAAGATTCATTTCATGAACCAGAATTGAGCTCCATGACTTAAATGTAAATGGTGTTTTGGGAGAAGCCCCCCTTACAAATTTCAGACTGCAAGTCACACAACATAAATGACATGTACAACTATATATTTTAGAAATATAACAGAATGTGTACAGAAGATTCGAGTGTTCTGAAAATGTCATGCTCTGTCGCTGGACAAGCAGTTCCCGATATTGTGAGGAATCATAGGGCTTTCACTTTCAGGGTCAAATAGTCCACGATAAATGAATGAATAAATGAATGTGTCTATGTTGTAAGTATGTACATAATGTTAACATAAAAGTTTAAAATATTAATTGGATATATTCAGTTCAGTCATTCAATTTTAGGAACAACTCATGAAGTGCTGCATGACACAGCAATATATTCATATATCAATATGTGGTACTGCACAGTCTTGTGAACAATCCTGTCGAAACTTCTTCTGTGCTGGTTGTTCCAATTCTTCATCCAACTCATCATTCTCTACTTCATCTTTATCAGAATCATTATGCGCATTGATAGCCTTATTTGCAATTACTATCGTCTTTCCCAGGCGTCGACCAGCTGAAAAAGACAAAGAATGATGGATGACCATAATATTATAACTAATTTCCTAGAGTGCTTTATTTAAATTACACCTGAATGCTAAATGTACCCACCAGACTTTATTAACAAAAATCTGCAGGCTGTAGTAATGGCACCTTTTGACTGTTCTTCACTGAGCCCAAAAAGAAGACCTCTGAAATGTATGGTAAGGAAGCACGTCAAGTATAACAGGTCAGGAGATGTCTGTACATCAAACCTCAGGTGCAGTCACCCAGTCATTGCCTCTAGTTTTCAAATTCAGGAATGCATACTTTCGATCCTCTCTTATAACAGTGTAATACATGCAAGGCAGACAAGCAAGGACATCAAAGACAAAATCTGAATAAAATCAGTCCAAGGTTCCCAATTTTCAAGATGACACAACATAAAAACCCCTTTTATGTAACCACCTCAGAAACCATAAGCCTACTGCTTATGGAAATAGTGTTAAAACATAAAGTTTTCCCTGTACATACCATGAATGTATGTGAGGGAGTAGAAGTACAGCTCAACACATTCTTAACCTTGGCACTAGATATAGGTGTTTGGTCAGCATCATGCTCCTGCCACTTTATTCCTGAAAAAGGAGTCTCCAGCACCCACTGAATAGGAGACTGGATGGGTATTCTGGGGAACAAAAAATCTCTTGCCTCTACCAGGATTCAAAGCCCAGACTTTCCAGCCTGTTGCCTAGTCACTATACCCACTATGCTAACAGATCAAGTGTATTAACCCTTATCCCGCTAACGTGGAGAATATGGTGAGCTCCTAATAATGCTAGCAAATGGCAGAAGGGATTTAATTCGGCGTTTAAAGGGTTAAGCATAAATTTTGTGTTCCCTTTTTTACAAATGGGGCTCAAAACTTTGTTTGCTCAAATAAACAAATACAATGTTGTATGCTTTCTTCTGGGTAATTCCCTGGTGTCTGAATTTTATATGCCAACAGAATCTATCAACAAACCAGTTTTGCCTTACTCTGGGAAAGGATACATAACAACAGACGAGAACTTGATAACACATCTCGAGAACTGCTGGAAATACACCTACGTTTAGCTAGTGTACTTTCTAAGTTGGACTGGTCCCTGATCGACCAACTCATGTTTAAGAAAGCCACATGTGTGGGGGAAGACAGCAAGGCCAGATAACTCCGGAAATTCGCACGGCTCCACAGGACACAACATCCAACTACAAAAACGTCAAAAGAAACGATCATCAACCTCAGTGGCCGGCCACTGGATGATGGAATGTCCTCGTTACTACAGAAAGGTGTGAACTACGCTGTGACTCCACGCACTACACCTACTGAAGACATCTTAGCTGGGGTTGAAAAGGCAGTACAATCTCTACCTGTGGAGATGGCAGAAGAAACCAGGCAAGAGACTGTGAGAATTATAAAAAGCTCCTCCAGACCCAGAGAAAACATAACGAGAGCTGAGAGGGAAGCACTGAGAACTTTAAAGAACAACACTGACCTCACTATCCTACCGCCAGACAAGGCAATGCTACCGTCATTCTCAACACTGTGGACTACAAACAGAAGATCACCTCCCTTCTTGAGGATCCATCATATAGAAGACTGACCAGGGACCCTACTGATTCAACAGAATGAAAAACCACACTACTGTTTAAAAAATCCACTCTCACAGAGGATATAGGCAAACAATTGCGTCTGGCCGGCTCCAGACCCCCAAGAAGGTATATAAAATTCAGACGCCGCGGAATTACCCAGAAGAAAGCATACAACATTCAGAACATGGTGAAAGTTTGAAATCAAGATATAAATACAGTCACTTGCACACAAGTTATGTACAGAAATGCCTGAAAATCTTCAAGTAAAGGGTCCAAAAGTGTTTGATTTTAAATAAAAGTGAAATGGGAAAAACAAATTTCAATCTCATGCTGCCTCCATTTTCAGGGCTGAAGTTACAAGGATGAGTACATGTTCAATCTAAAGAGGCAGGTGGTTCCTCAGACCTATTGAGGAGGAGAGAAGTTATAGCCAGTTCCAGGTCAATAGAAATGATGAACAGGGAATTATGAAAAATGGCATTTTATGGGGCAGTGAAGGCACCAAATGTCAGCTACATAATGTTCTTAAGTGGTCACCATCCAAGTGCCATTTGAGACACCCACACAATAATGCATTTTCGTTAAAATGGTTATAAAAATATGGATAGAGCCATGAAATGAAACAAGATATTAACCCTTTAAACCCCGAATTAAATCCCATCTGCTATTTGCTGGCATTATTAGGAGCTCACCATTTTCTCCACGTTAAAAGGATAAGGGTTAAATTATTAACCTTTAGGCTACTAATGTCATATATATATGGAGCACCCATTCTTGATGTTTCTAGATCACACACAACGACGCAGCACAGTCGGTAGGACTCCTCTGGACGAGTG
>Ga0268261_10003275_pt1 | contig 11876 bp, 11 predicted proteins | sample TergutNc150P1_FD_190353 | JGI IMG/M metagenome (GOLD analysis project Ga0268261, IMG submission 190353) | Nasutitermes corniger P1 segment gut microbial community from laboratory colony in Florida, USA - Nc150 P1 (SPAdes) (version 2) | ecosystem: Host-associated > Arthropoda: Insects >... | reverse complement strand
AACGACAGCTGATCCCATTTGAACAACTCTACATACAAAAACATTACCAAGAAAACAAACTAATAACGGAACAACACCCAGGAGAACACAATCCACTCATACAATTGGCAATAGACACGACGAATACGTCATGAACAAAAATCAATAACGAACCACCAGCACAGGGAAACCGCTAAGACACTAGTACACGGTAGTCACCACATCGAAACAGCCCACAGACCTAGACGCACGCGGACAAATGGCTAAGCACTACATGTAAGTACAATAATACAAATTTAAACACTTAACCCAACACCCCCACACATAAATAACACATAATTACGTACACAATCCAACAAAATAAACAATATAACATACATAACAAACACCAATACACATAAACAACCCCGACCGAACACATCATAGTCTAAAATCCCTAATGGTTTCGCACCGTAAAATAAGTTTTATATAGTAAAAAACATGCTCTGTATAGTAGATATTTTAACTTAATCCTCATTTAAACCATTATTATTAATACGGAACCACTCCAGGTTCAACACAAGAACCAAATAGTCGCCTCTTTTATATCATAAGCACCATATAGAAGGCATTTTAACGCTAAATTTTAACTCACCTTCCATTTAAATTATCACTACTAGTTGACTAACATCCCATGGACATCGCAGGATCAAATGTTACTCCATGTATACTTTAATACTAGCACTATATAGAATGTATTTTAAACCCATATTTTAACATCATTTTATTTAAAATGTCAGTATTGTTATAGGAACCAAGTGGTAACAAATAAGCAACAGCTGGGAATACCCCTGATGATGGGCTGGTGGAGGCCCGAAACATGTAGGGAAGAGACGTGTAAATAAAGAAATATTACAAAAGAAAGTGGCATCTGTTGGTAACCCTTATCATAATAATTTTGATGTTGAAAATTCTCAGTCAACATCACTTTGTTGACGGTGGAGGTGGGTGAGTACATCCAGATGTATCTTAGGGTGACAGACAAGAAAACTGGAGATTAGCACGACTGGTACGTGACCACACCCCAAGTGTGGTTTCGGGAATGTAACGATATAAGCTACAAGCTGTTCTAGCTAAGAATGAATTAGTGAATAAATCAGTACACTCATCCCTCGCTTTTGGGGCATCAGATTCCAATACACCAAGCGAAAATCCCTTAATAACTGACCGCCCGCCCCCCCCCCAAATATTTTTAGTGTCTTTTCTTTGCAAAAACCTTGTGATGGGAAGCTGATTTTTTTTGTTTAAATTCCTTGAACGTCATGCCGTATGGTTCGAGTACCTATTCGAGTTGTCGAACAATTCTGATGTTCCTAGCAATAATTGAAGGAACCGAGAGGTGTATATATTCACCCTCGGATCGACGCGAAGCATTTGCCAAACCGCGAAAAGCGAGGGATGAGCGTACACAAGCAACGTGACGTTTGCCGGAAATTCTCGAAAGTATTTTTTTCGAATCAAAAAGTCAACAACTTTTCTTACTTCAGAGAAAAACGTGTTTGTTATTAATCAAATGTTTCCTTGCAGAAAATTAGCTAATATTAACACTTCCAAGCTCACGCACAAAGACAATTCTTTTTTCACATAATTCAGAAAAACACGAAACGTCCCATACCTTCTTTTCACGTCTCTCCATACACACGTTGTAATAGGAAATGCAAGCAATATTCTACTAGTGATCTAACGTTAGTAGTAAGCATGTCACATGGGCAAGGTCATTGACCCTGTGGCGTCACACGTAAACAAATCTTACCTTCAATCTCCCCCTCCCTGCCCCCAGGCGGTCACGTGATGTAAACAAAAGACGGCAGACAGTATGGCACCGGGCTAAACCTAATTTTAACCTGTTATTATTTTGAAACCTAACTCTCCCCTCCCGCCCTCCCTGCCCCCAAGCGGTCACGTGATGTAAACAGAAGTCTCAGACAGTATGGCGCCGGGCTAAACCTAACTTTAACTTATTATTTTGAAACCTAACCCCCTCCCTGACCAGGCGGTCACAAGATGTAAACGAAAGATGGCAGAGTGTATGGCGCCAGGCTAAACCTAACTTTAACTTGTTATTATTTTGAAACTTTGTTAGTGTCACGTGATGTAAACAACAGATGGCGGAGGGGTTAATGACCTTTTTGCTTAACCTACCTTTAACTTGATATAGTTACTTGATGTAAACAAAGTCCCAGACGGCTTGGCGCCAATGTTATTTTGAATTTGTGGCAATATGGAGGCTAGTGCGGTAATTTTAAACTTTGTTATTTCGAATTTTAGAGGCTCGCCATTTTTAATTTTTGGCAATATGGCGGCTAGAGCAGTAATTTTAAACCCAACTTTAACTTGTTATTATTTTGAAAGTTAAGTGACCCTGTTATGGTTGCCAGATGTAAACAAACCCTCTAGACAGCTTATCGCCACCGCTATTTTGAATTTGAGGCAATATGGCGGACAAGCGCGGTAATTTTAAACTTAACTTTAACTTATTATTTTGAAACGTTGTTATGATCACATAATTTTGCGCCATTTTAAAATTTGAAGCAATATGGCGGACACGCGCCGTAATTTTAAACCTAACTTTAACTTGTTATTTGAATAAAACGGCCATGTTACAATATAGCGGACTAGCGCGCTATTTAAACCTAACTTAAACATTTGCTATATTAATAGAGCAGCCATTCTATGATATGGCGGACTAGCGCGTTATTTAAACTAATGCTAACCTAAATTTAACTTATTTTAATAAGGCGGTCATTTTTAAAAGTGGTGGACACGCGCGTTATTTAAATTAACTTAAACATTTGCTATTGTAATAAGACCGCCATGTTACAATATGGTTACCACTTTATGACACTAGAAAGAGTTGGCTGAAGCGGTAAGATGCCAGACTCAGAATTGAAAGATTCTAGGTTTGAATCCTTCTGCTTTAACCATCTTTCTTTTAAGGAACCTATCCCAGGTAATAAGGATAAATAAATAAACACAAATTTTTACATTTTACAAATACACACAATTCGAATTTATTATGCTTGTACACTTACACAAATGAAATTGCAGCAGTGTTTACTGTACACATAATAGGTTTTCATACTCACAGTTTTTATTTACGGTACCTTCTCGGTAAACTTTCTAACTTATTAACACAAAGTGATTTTAAACTTGCAGGGCCGGTTTTAACACATCATTTACATTGGCACTGATTGTTCCATAACAAATTGTGAGAACGTTTACTACAGAAGAGTATTTTGGTGCGAAAAAGTTCTTTTTTGGAAAATGTCGGGAACAGAGCCTGCTGTACAATTTACAGTTAGCTAAACGCCTAGGTCTATTTAATCCACAGCAGACACATCAAATCTGCACTCATGTCTTGATGTTAACACGCCATTTGTGATATATGTCAAACGTTCCTTCATATACACAACACCGTAAGCTAGAGACGGTAAGCGCATTCTTCTTAACACACTTTGGGCAAATATTAGTTCGGACGGGAGTTGTCCATGTATTAGTCTTGCTTCAAAAGATATTTCAACTGTCACAACCAGATGGTAACTGAAAATTGATTGTTCTAACCAACTTAAAATTGTTTTGTAAGCAACTTAAAAGTGCACTCTTTTCTTGCAATATATTTTTAATATATTTTGCGTAATTTATGTTTATCACACAGCACACAGAAATTAATTTCTTTTACTGAGTTTAGGATTCCAGCTACATAACTCGGGTAGAGTCCATTTGAACCACAGGGCACACTATCACTGTTAATGGTTGTAAAAATATCATTCACCAGCCATAACCACTTTGTATTTTGAACTTGAAATGTATCGTGCCAAATGCCTTGCCCTACGATAGTATTCAAGTCTTCGCACAACTCTCCAATGCTTGAGCTAGGCAGAAATGAAACATCGGGGAAATCTGGAAAATTCATTATGCGTAGCACTGCATACTACTAACCACACCGAGACTTGTTTGTAAACTGCGAGAGCGGACAGGATTGAACATGCACGCTTTCACCGAGCACGCTGAGGTTTGTTGTTGGTAAAGTGTGTAAGCGAACCTATCGTTCTCCCGGAGGGTAAGGAGGGTAGAACATGCACACACACTTACTTGGCATCACTTTGTACGAGAAGCACTATGTAGTACGAACGTAGGGATTTTTTTCATGTTGTATTAATTGCAGTTAGGACTCCATTTAGCATGTTCTTCCCAGAAAAGTTTCAAAATCATAACAAGTTAAAGTTAGGTTTAGCCCAGCGTCAAACTGTGTGCCATTTTTGTTTACATCATATGACCGCCTGGGGGCAGGGAGGGGAGGTTAGGTTTCAAAATAATAAGTTAAAGTTAGGTTTAGCCCGGCGCCATACTGTCTGAGACTTTTGTTTACATCACGTGACCGCTTGGGGCATAGAGGGCGGGGAGGGGAGAGTTAGGTTTCAAAATAATAACAGGTTAAAGTTAGGTTTAGCCCGGTGCCATACTGTCTGCCGTCTTTTGTTTACATCACGCGACCTGGGGGGCAGGGGGGAGTGAAAGGTTAGGTTTGTTTACGTGTGACGTCACAGGGTCAATGACCGTGCCCAAGTATCATGCTTACTACTAACGTTGACTACTTGCAACTTGAAGTGAAAATACCTTTTTGCAGCGACACGTACTGCTGCTTGGTTTTCGGTAAGTCCCCAGCAGAATCTGACCATCCTGAAGATTTTGGTCATTTTCACTGCGTTTGGGCTAACTGGCCACGATCACTTCCTTCCACAGGCTTTCACTTCGTCGTTTGTTCTTCCGGTAAAATATACACAGAGCTCCTAAATTAGTTACATAAAAACCTGCTGTTATAACTTCTGAACAAGAAGTAACCATTTGGTTAAGTACGTATCAAAAATTGCGCCTAGTCGTCAAGTTTTCATTCAAACCGCCAGATGACATTCCACTTGTGCATGAGTTTTGTGATGAAATGTTTGACAAAATGGAAAACGAAGATGATTGCCTGAATAAAATTGTGTTTAGTGATAGCGCTACTTTTTATCTGAGTGGTAAGGTTAGTCGTCAGAATGTAAGAATATGAGGTACACAGAATCCACATTAGATCGTACAACAAGTGCGGGCTCACCGAAACTAATAGTTTTTTGTGGTATAAGTTCTGTGAAAGTGTATGGTCATTTCTGCTTCGCCGAACCAACTGTAACTGGCATTAGCTATCTGGACATGCTTGTAAACTATCTCGTGCAACAGCTGCAGCAAGATATGGACAGAGGTTTCATTTTTTAACAAGATGTAGCACACCTATACTTCGATCGCAAGGATACTTCTTACCTCAGCCGCACGGTGATTGCTTGCATTGGACGTAGTGGAACGATGGCTTGGCCACCACGATCGCCTGAATTTACACCCTTGGACTTTCCTCTGTGAAGATACGTTAAAGACAAAGAATTTTTTCAACTCTTCCTGCATATTAGGAAGAACTACGAGCACGGATAGCAGAAGCGGTTGCGACCTACGAGTAGATGCGTAGGTGATTCATAGGATTAGGGGCGAAATCGCTTACAGAAGGGACATCTGCTTCATGACACAAGGAAACCACATTGGGCACCCATGTGAATATCTCTAGATAAAACTTAAACATATACTGCATTTTGTGATATATACATATATATATATACATATACATATATGTCATAATATCGTAAGTTTTCTACTTTCTGTGTTATTACTCCTTAGTTATGGATGACTAATTTAGGAACGTCCTGTACTTTGTGTATTTGAAAACGTGTTGTTAAATTAACATTAGACCAACTTCAGCTTTGTAGCTGTTCATTCACTGTATGTAGATCTTGAATTGTGTCCAGATTTCAGATTTTAACTCTTCCTGTTTGTTTCCTTGCACTCATAACATTCATCTCTACTGTTCATAATGTTACATAACTCTTAGCTTGTGTTCACCCATTCCAAGCCTCTACTCACTAATTTTACAGCCCTAATAAACCTCTAACATAGAAAAACCGACGGAAATTACAGCTTTCATCCATCTTTCCAAAGAAACGATGGTACTAGAACTTCACATGAGCTTCCACACAGAAAGTTATATATACAAAGGCAGGAATCAATTCTATTTGAACATCGCACAATTCACTATCTCCATTGCCGAGGATCTTTATTGAAATACTGATAATTGTGTACGTGATTAAGAAGTTCCCTGCTTACACATACCTGGAAATTCATTAGTTATATCCAAAATATTCTAACATCCTAAGTCAATTACAGTTTAACGGGATGTGACAAGGCCATGTACAATAGTTTGGTAGCTAGGTACACTCTTTTCAGAAAGATGTAATGATGCCATCTCAAGTGCAGAACAATGCTATAGAGAGGTGCAAACGGTAACTGCAGCTGTCAGCAAGTCAACCAAGAGATGAGAAACAAATTATTGAGAAGAAAAATTGAAAGAAATTAATTTTAAGGACCAAAAAAGGCCAGAGGAATTTTATAAGAGAAAGTGCAGTGGGAAAAAGATCGGATGGTTCACAGCTGGGACTGACAAAGTACCAAGCAGAGTTCTCAGTAAGGTCAAACGCAGGGTCCCAAGTAATGGCAACTAAACCAACAACTGGTGCACCTGCAAGAACATCAAATATTACTACTCTGAGTTGTTTGCATTGTGTACCTCTTCACACTGTGTATCTACACCATACATTTTAATACCATCCTCTCACTTGTTCTTAATATGCATCTTCCTGCAGTTTTATGACATTGTATATAAGTTTATAACTTTTTTTGTGAGTTACATATGCCCTGCCCCCATCTCCCTTCACCATTTAACCAACCTAACAATATTGGGTCATGAACAAACATTATTTTTAACTCAGTAAAAATAACCAACAAGATGCAACCTTGTAACAGAATTCATTATTCCACCGTTCATTGACAGCTCAGTATGTTTCAAGCGGCATACCCCTCATCATCAGGAGCTCTAACTGTATTTGCAGCCTCTGGTTTACATACGCATGTGGTGACTGGCCGTAGTCAAGTCTGAGTGGGAACTCCCTCAACCTCTACATTTTGTTGCTTTCTATTTTTTAGGTCCAAATAATCTCTCAGCATTTTGTTCATCCCTTATAATTAATGTGAAATTTTAAAATCTAACTGCTGTAGCTTGGATTATATGACATTGACATGAACACGTTTTGAAGTTCCCATTTAAAAAATTCATACACACACACACACACACACACACAAACACACACAAACATGTACATTTCACAGATACATCTTCTGCCTTAAACAGCAGCTGAATATGAAATATGTTAATCATATAAATCAGAAAATACACAGACACATATAGAAAATACAAAAGCAATATATTATGTAACAAATATACTCTTGAGAACCATACAATACATGACTCCAAGTCACTAACCAAAACAAACCAAACTAAATCAAACTAAAGAATATTAAAACAAAATGAATTGCATTGAACACATTAAAACAGAACAAACATGAGGCTACAATTTCCAATCTACACAAATGTAGAATTTAATGAACTGGTTTTTGATTATGAGTGAAGAAATCTTCAAGACAGTGAAAAGTGTAATTAGATATCTCCTTGGTGCCACCTTAAAATTTAATTTGTCACTTATAAGTCTTGATACATCTAAAGGTAAACTATGAAAAATTTTAAAGCAGATTAAGTAACACCTTTTTGTATACAAGGAAGATTTACTCTTGGTATATATAAATGACCTTTGTGTCTTCTAGTAAAATTATGCAGTGATGAGTTAGATTGAAATTTATTAGGATTATGAACAATGAACATCATCAAGGGAAGCATATATAAACATGGTACTTGTAGTATGCTAAGTTTTTTTAACAATCCTCTGAAAGAACACCCATCATATCTTGCAAGAAGACCCATCATTACACTCAATATCCTTTTTTGTAATGAAAACACCTTCTTAATATTTACTGAGTTACTCAAAAGAATTTTGCCGTATTTTACTAGAGAATGAAAATATGCAAAATATACAGTTTTAAGAGTATCATCAGTACTAATAAAACATGACATTCCTACAGCTACTTGCTGGTGGACTGTGCATCCACAATCTGACCCCTCAGCAACGCTACCACATCCCAGCACCCATTCCAGTTAATGCTGAAGCACGCTTCAAAGTCCTAAATGATTTTGATGGTTCCTACCAATTTGGTTATGACACTGGTGAGTATAAGTATAAATTCGCGCAAAATATCGTCACAAAATGCCTTCTTAAAAATTTATAAAATCTCAAATAATAAGTCCTTTTACATGGAGTGATAACCAGAAGAATGTACAAATAATATATTTTCATTGTAGTCTTCTTAGTGTTGCATAATATCAGAAAGGAAAAAACACCAACACTTTAGAACTTAATTCATCCTTTTAGTGCTGAGGTGAAGAGGTGCAAGTATTTCCAAGTGTATGAAAGAAATTTACCCTACTTACATAGTGTGATACCAAGGAACATGTATGAGGAATGTGGATCACAATAAAACCCTTAAGGCTCAAAAATTATATGGCAAAAGACTAACAGGCCTAAATTCACAGGCTGAAAATTAAAAATTAAAATTACATATTAAACATGACAGTGAATTTATTCATATTTCATCATATGTTTTGTTTGAGTTAAGAAAGCTGTTTACAATAAACAAAGAGCACCAACAAAAATTAATTCTGGTATATATTTGTGGACTTAGTGATCTGATGATCATTATCTAAAAAAAAAACAAAAATGTTCTGGAAAGAACCTACAACACTTATTTTCCTTTACATGCTTAGAGCTCTCAGAAAGCCAGCACAAATTATATACGTAAATAATTATGCAATACACTGATCCATTTCTATGTATAATATGCATTAGCACAATTTTCCACTGCGTTAAATTTCTCAGAAAACTTCATATTTTCTTTCTGTCACCAAGTACGTAATTTTTACCCTATACAGAAGGGTTTCATGCAAAATCTGAAAATTATTTACAGTACTTGCCTCAAATATGGAAGTGTTATGTTCTAGGACTAATGCAGCATCAGTCCTTCCGTGAAGAGTTTCGAGATGCAAGCAGAAGAGTCAAGGGAAAGTTTGGTTTCATCGATCCACAGGGAATACTACGGATAACTGAGTACACAGCTGATAGGCTTGGCTATAGGTAAGTCCCATGGTGAAGCACATATGACAATAATCAAGACCATCATAACTGTGGAGGAAAGAAAAAGGCAGTGTTTCCAGTATATTGAAGCACATGCCATGAAGGCATACAGGGAATGTGAAAACAAGGCTTACTTTAGTGGTAAGCTGGGCAGTAGGTTGAACAGGGTACCAAGCCAAGCTTGATACTTCATAAAAAGTACTCAAAATTAGCTTCCATTCATGACTCATATCATCTATTTTTAGGCCACCATTAAACAGGTATGAAAAAAGACTACTAGCTTTACCATGTCTGTCTGTCCATTTGCATGGAACAAATTGATTCCACCAGAGATTTGTGTGAAATTTATAGTGGGGATTGTTACTGAAATTTGTTGAAACATTCCAATTTTGGGTAAAATTGGACACAATTAACAGACACTCAAATTAAGATCTACATCCATTTATGAATACTTTTGTTTCCAAAACTATCATGGTTACGTTCCTACAATTGCAATGATTAACATGGTTCCTAGTGTTACCATTATTTTATTTGATTTTATTTCAGACTGGAGACATTTCCCATCTTCTGCTGTCTAAAAGCCACTGCACACATGAAAGAACACAATTTTAATATCATGCCCGAAAACAATAAACATATCACTATCATCATCATTATCACAATGATGGAGATGAAGATGCAGTGGTTTGTTTCTACTAGTAACCTCGTAACAAAGAAACTCTTAATAGTGCAAAATTGGTCTGTGCGGTTATGAAGTGTTACTGTCCCCATGGCATAAATTATCCTACAGCTAGCTGTATGTCAAAATAAAACCTTATACATTCTAGACACTTGCATTAGAAAGCTATAAGAGCACATCTGGAATGATTTACAAAAATATGTGAACTTATTCTAATTTATTGTGGAAGGAATATGAAGTACAAAAAATGCGCTTACAATTGTCAAATGGTTACCAACCACATTTCAGTACAAAGTGTGTAAGCATGTGCTGCAGTCTACAGAACTTCTGGTAGGTAAAGTAAGTTGCAGCATGCCATGACAATACATTCTTTAATCTCACTTTCAGCAGAAGGATGGTGTTCAGATTCCTGTTATAGATGCTCTACCCCTCTTAAGAACTGGACAGGAGATGCAACAGCTCCCAGAACTGATATGGATGTGGTGATTGAAAGATACACGTCCATGCCAGTAATTGAACCCCAAGTTGCTCAGTGCCATATCCACATTACTAAGTTATTTCAGCATTCTAATTACATGCAAAAAGGTTCGACTTTGTGGACTGCTAATGTGGTGCTCCACCACTGCTCATTACCTGGCTGCACAAAATGATGCATTCTGATCACCAGCAAAAAAAAGTTACCACTTACTTTATTTTCTTTGCAGGACAAAACAAACAACTCATTATTTGGTGAAAAAGGAAAAACTGTTACCCATCATTCGTCCAATTCCATCACAATTTATTCCAAAGACTATGTGTGCCACAATGATAAAATGACAAAGTCAACACAGAAACCTTCATCAGCAACAAATGAATCAGTGTCATTGGTTTGTAGTCTACATGAGGTGCAATCAAATTGTTCAAGGACTTATTCTGTTACAGGAATATAAGTACATGACAACAATATTAAACAAGAGGCACAGATCGCAAATCCTGCTGACATTAATTTTTCTCGTCATGAAAGAAATACTATTTTTTGCATATATTCACTGACATGTCCTGATGTAAAATGACTGACACAAAGGAGCAAAACTGACTTTTAATTTCTGTGTAAAACTGGAGAAAACAGTAATCAGAATAGAAATGTAAATGGTATGCACCTTGAAGGTAGAAAAATTTATATAGAAAATTATGCATGCTTTGGTCGTTAATTGACATTACACATCAAAAATCAATCTGTGACGCTACAGCACAACTGGACACCTCCTGAATGGAAACGGTGATGTTGGATTGGAAAGAAACTTGATGAAACTCACACCATGGCTCATCAAGATGTTTTCGCACATGCATTCTGGTAAAGGGATTCTTTAAAAGAAATATTTTACTGGTTCCCCCCTACTTCACACTACCAAGGTGTGGCACAGACTGGCATTCTTTATTCCTCATACTGAAAAGACATTAAGCTGGGAATCCTGTAAGTGTCTGAGGTCACACAAAGTACTGACTCCTGAAGGGGAGACAGAGAGGGGGGGAAAAAAGGTACAAAGTCCTAGAGCAAAGAGATACAATTGCAATATAGAAATATTCTTTGACTAAAATGAATTGAATTAACCATCATACTACACCTCCCCCCACCCCATCCCACCCACCATATCTAGTGTAATGCCCTAAATTGGAGGGGACTAGGTTTTACTAGAGACACCCTATGGGACATAAGTATACAAGTAGCGTGAGGGGTTTGTAACGTTGATACACTGATAAAGGGTAGAACTGCCACCAGCCAGTAAATACTGACAGTGCGCTGTAAAAGAGTAGAACTGACAAATAACTGATCAAACACACACTTGACTGTAGACAGTCTATATATTGTAAAGTAGTGAAGTGATGCTATAGTACAGATGTGAAGGGGATGGCGATTAATAAAACAAGAAAGATAAAATGATTATCTTGCTCTCGTATAAACCCGAATAATTACGAATTTAGAATTTAGTTCAAATCGTCCGAATGATATTACTAAAGTGTTCCACTCGAATTAATTTGGA
>Ga0268261_10003274_pt1 | contig 11876 bp, 6 predicted proteins | sample TergutNc150P1_FD_190353 | JGI IMG/M metagenome (GOLD analysis project Ga0268261, IMG submission 190353) | Nasutitermes corniger P1 segment gut microbial community from laboratory colony in Florida, USA - Nc150 P1 (SPAdes) (version 2) | ecosystem: Host-associated > Arthropoda: Insects > Digestive... | reverse complement strand
CTCTGCGACGAGCTGATCACTCGTCCAGAGGAGTCCTACCGACTGTGCTGCGTCGTCGTGTGTGATCTAGAAACATCAAGAATAGGTGCTCCATATATATATATATATATATATGTCATTAGTAGCCTAAGGGTTAATATGGAGTTGGGCCACCATTTGCCTGTAACACAGCTTGTATCCTTCTTGCAGCAGACTCGTGTAAGTTCTGAATAGTCTCTAGTGGAATACTGTACGACTCTTCTTCTAGTTGCTTGAGAGATAAAGGAGGAAATCTGCTTATCACCCTGCTCTCTAAAACTGGCAACAGTGGTTCCATGATATTTAAGGTGGGCGAGTGTGCTGGCCAGAGAAGATGTTTAGTGCATCTTTATGCTCCTCAAACCAAGACTGAACACTTCTGGCTGTGTGTATGGGCGAATCGTTGTCTTGAAAAATTGCATCATTGTTAGGAAACAACATCAGGACCAAAGGATGCACCTGGTCAAAGACCTGTAAACTGCTGCTCTGGATACACCTAATAAAGTGACCGTTTTGGTTACAGATGCTCCAGCTAAACGCACACCAACAATCTGTCCTCTTTGAAAATCTGGTAAGTCTCCCACTTGGCAGTACTTTTTTATATTTGATATATTTGTTTACTGCAATTGGGTTGACACTTGGTGGCAGCTGTACAGTACACATTTACACACAAACAATACATAGAACACAATTAACAACTTTCGTTGGAAGGCTTTCTGGGATTCGAACCCAGAGTGGTCAAAATAAAATTGATGAACTAACCGTGTAAAAATTATCCCCTAATTGGGAACAGTGCGGGCCGTGCCCCATCTTTGCGAGTTATACCCTGGCATTTGCCTTACAATTGAGGAAAAAGCATGGAAAAACCTGTCCAGGTAGCCGAAGAGTCAGGATAGCATACAAGCTCTTACTAAACACAATCTGTAATGCACTGACGCTGGCACTGCACAGCACAAACAAACAAAAGAATAATGAAAGAAACCACTAATGTTCTTTCAGTGCAGCCAACACAAAGTTTTATTCCTACACTGTGTAGCGTTCCCATTATTTGTCCATCCCCTGTAGATATTAATTCAACTATATGCATAAGTTGCCACTCAGCAACTCAGATAAACACACAAATAGGAAACCAACACCACTGCAATAAATAATGGATATATCACGGGCATGATAAAATTTGGGCCAGGTAGCGTAGTCACTATAGTGACTGGCTATGGGCTGGATGGTCCAGGGATCAAATCCCGGTGGGGGTGAGATTTTCCGCACCTCTCCAGACCATCCCTGGGGCCCACCCAGCCTCCTGTACAATGGGTACCAGGTCTTTCCCGGGGGTAAAGAGCAGCCGGGGCGTGACGCTGACCCCTCGCCCCCTTCTAGTGCCGTGGTCATGAAAGAGTAGAACTACACCTTTACTCCCCCTGTGGGCTGTACGGCCTGTGCAGAGCCTCAGTGCCTGTACAACGGGTGCACTTTACCTTTTTACAATAAAATTTACTAACAGAACAACACCGAACATTGCACACAAATACCTGCAGAATATGGGTAAACAATTTCAAACAAGACATATTTACACGTAACTTTCAATATATAATGCTTGTGTAAGGAAAGTTACAAATTTGTGTGGGCATAGCAGGGTGAAAGTCACTACTGGAACAAATAATTCACTGTAAAAATTATCACCAAATGACATAGAAACCCCACCATTCAGAACACCCAGTATTTATGAACTCACCTGCTCAGACTGCAATGTATATACAAAGAACTTTAAAAAAAATTAGGTAACAACACTCTCACGTCAGAATGTTATTGTGACTTTGATCAATACATGGCACATGTGAAGCAGATGGTACACATCAGACCTGAACGTCGTTACCACTACCATCTCGGCATCTGGCCCACAATGATACCAGGGCTTATATTCCAGGGTAAAGACACTCTTGTCGAGTGTCTGTAACCAAAAGGTGATAACTTGCTTCACATCAGCATCTATTGCAATCACTTGCCAGCCAGGTGTTTCTCAAGGTTCAGTGAGAGATAAAACACTGCGCACAAGACTGGAACTGAACCATAACCTATCAGATGTACAGCCATAAACAGATGTAAGTCCAGTTGGGTGTATGATGCCTGGCATTTTCATGCGAAGTAACCGAGGCCTTTTGCAAAAAGAATGGCTGCTGTAAGCTAAGTGTACCACAATAACACTCAGCACACAGTGTCACCATGATCAAGGAAATCCAAAACAAGCACATGTTTTTGGTACCAAGACAGTTTTCCACGGTCATCTTTACTGATGACAATGCTTCCATTTTCTTTGCTGGATTTTTCCAATTTCAGATTTTGTGTAATTAAGCAAGTTTCAGCTCTAAAACTGCTCTCTTTGATCAGTGTAACATGTCCAAAGGATACAAGAAAGGCCCATACAGTCCCATACAATGAGCTTTGTCATCATCTGTGGGATTCTTTGGCACCCAGTGTACACACACTTCTCTGTAATCCAGCTGGTCCTGGACAATTCTGTGCACTACCCAGTGAATGTCTAGCTCTCTGGCAAGTCAGCAGCTGAACATGTCTGTACGCCACACATCAACTGCAGTGGGCATGCTTGGTGCCCAGGACAGTACTTGTCAACATCTGTCCTGCCACTGTTGAAAGCCATGCACCATATCTATGCCTGTTTTCATGGTATTACACATACTCCATACACCTTCACCAATTGGTGCAACACACATCACACACAAAAATCAGAACACACTTCATACTTCTAAGTCTGCCATGGTTCCGGAAGACCATCCGTCTTCAATCTGACGTACTTATGTTATCCACGACGTACTTATGTTATCCACTCACAGCTGTACAATGACACAATCTGCATGGGCCAATTACATGCTTAAATCTGCAGTCCCATGATACTATTTCATGTCAGACATGCTGTTACCTTATTTTTTTAAACTTCCTTGTGTACCTGTCAGAGGTAGAAAACTCAAAATATGGTACAAGGAACACACCCACAACAGGGAGTACAAATGGTATGAAGATGTGCCACTCATTCTGAACAATAATAATGCCATTGGTGTAACTGATGAGGTAAGAGAAATAACTTGGTTCTATAAACAAAGATAAAAGCATGCACATTTTGTAAAACCTGTAAATCTGTATCACGAAAAAGGAAGAGCGACCAATCACAGAACAGGAAGCATAAGATATTATCCTACTTTTTAATATTGCCTGGTCACAACACAAGAAAGATGACTTTCTATACAAGTTCAAAGCCGGAAGGTCATCATGCTAACCCTACTCACTCACACTTACTTTTCAATTTCATATTGAAGTACTTTTTGGAATCAAACAATAAAAAACTCTACAGAATTCCCTACAGACCCACACAACACAAAACTGGAAGGGTATAGGCACCTACATTTACACAGACTGCTACAGCATCCTCACATAGCCAGCAGTAAGATGTAATTTGGATGTGTTAACGGAAAAAATACCTACACAGTTTAATTACATTGTATCGCTACGAATGTTGTTATAATTTACAAATATGCTGACATATACAATGTTAACATTTGGCTGTTAATCCTCCTATATTCACCTTTGGACGTTGAAACATCCAGAGGTGCAATGTTCAATCAATGTATTTTGTGTCTTGATGGCATTAGCGTACATTCATAACACAACAACATGAATACAAATGTGAAAACAGTGTGTGGTGTTCTCACAGCACATAGCGACTTCAAAATATACACCGTCCAGATGCTCATTTACAAATGGTGCTGACAAGTATCACATAAAAACAAAAAATACTAATGAAATGCCAAATGATTGTTTCACCATGTACATTTTCCATACTAATGTGGTTACCTACCTCCCCATAATTTTATGTTTTGTTGACCGTGCATCCTTGTATAATCTTGTAAATAGAACCAACTTGGTGCACAACACCCAAATGAACAAAATACTATGTTCCAACTACTTCAAAACTGCTACCATATGTCACACCCCACCTGATATCTTAATCAATACTTTCACCTCAGCCCGACCTAACCAGTTGCATTCCGCCCTGTGTACCATACAGTCATCCATATAGGTGGGTAAGCTTGCCGATACAATAGTTTTATTACATTTTCTGCAGCTCTTTTAATTATTAAATTAACACTCAATTTTAGTAATACTTTCTAAGAATCTTCCAACTATAAACCTACTGAAATCTCTGCATCAACATAAACATAAACAGGACCAGTAAGCTTCAAACACAACCACAAATTATGTGCGCGCACGCGCACACACACACACACACAAACTGAAAAAAAGTCACTCAAATAATAGTATAATTTACATAAGAATTTTGATAAAATTTTATCAATTACCTGTCAGTAACACCCGCTATTTTATGACATAAGCCCTTGTACTTTTAAAATATCAACTTGTTTCAGAGTGACAAATACCAGGTGTCCCATAGGTACAATAAATTCTCCTGATGATGGGCACATAGTTGCCAGAAACATGTAGAGAAAAGCAATATACATATAAAGAAAAATTGTGCACAAAGTTGGTTCTATTTACAAGACTAACTTTTAGACCTGTTAAACTAACCCATGCAACAGACTGTATCAGGAAGCTCCACTAGTCAAGAAATTTCCTGCATTCATTACTCTGTTCCCAAATTCCCATACCAGCCACTGTTCTGAGCAGGATTAATAAAATCCACCACAACTTTCCACCCTAATTCTTATAGGTCCATTTTAATACTATACTCTCAAACATGTCTAGTTCTTCGTTCAGGTATTCTGGGCAAAACGACACACACACACACACGCACGCACACACACACACACGCGCGCGCGCACGTTAATTTCCATGATACTTAAATAAAGTGATTGTGTCATACTGCCCCACAATCGTGACAAGGCACTTGCTGTGCATCCCCATCAATAGGACCCCAATACATGTTCAGTCACACTGTGCAGTAGGATTAGAATAACTGTCAGTGTTGAATTTGATAACCAAGGGCAGTCTTTTGCATCAAATCACAATCAAATGCACATGTTCAGTTTGGTGTAATTATGACAGGAGACCATGTGAAGAAAAGGCAGTGCGTAACTGTGAAACTTCTGGCAACAGTACCAACATTGCTTTGTGACAACAATGGCTAGGAAGAAAAAACAAGCTGTCAACCTGAGTCAATAACGGTTTATGTAAAGAAATGTATATTTAAAACCAGTATTAACAAAAAAATGGTACGGGCACTTCACAATGGGCAATGAAACTTTAATCCCCAACACTAAGTTTCTAAATTGTATATATATCCCACAACCAATTACACAAAAGCCATCTCAAATGTTGCATTGTATAAAATGACAACACATTTTCAATAGTAATATTGTTCCTGCTTCAAATGATGGCACAACAAAACACAACTTTTCATGGTGTTCCACAGGGGGCACAATACTCACATGCTGTGTGAAATGGAAAAGTTTACAAACATCTGACCGAGACAACCACAGCAAGACTTCACACTGCCACCTAATATTAGGCTCCACAGACACCCACACTGCCCCCAACTCTTGCAAAATTTTCTGTCAAACGTCTTCAGTTCTCACTTGCAGAAACTGCACAGTATGTCAAAATTCATGATGCTGTATACAGGGCATTTCATTACTGATAACACCTGCTACAATTTGATCATCAATTCATCTTAATTTGTGAATGTGCCTTGTTAGGGACAGTGGCCTGTTCATATTCCTGACACAGATTTTAATTTGGTCCTATTCAGTTGCTGTACTTTCCCAGCTTTACTTAGCATGAATTCAGGATAAGGAACTTCACAAACACACACACACTTCTTCTGTCCACTATCCTGACTGTTTTCTATTCCTCCAGTGCCTTACAGCCTGCATGACCATTCTGTGCAGGTTCTTGTCCTACAAATGACATGTCAGACCCATTTTGGCAGTAAGCTTGCAGCCTCACTGTCTGCTGCCACATATTCGAGCAGCAGGTTCAGTTGCGCCACATTCTGATCTGCCTTTGTCACAAAGGACTGTAAGCAGTTAATGTGGAAGGAGTAAATTCCCTCCAGCACAGCTTCACCATCCAGTACAATATACATTATTCATCTGTACATGGCACACACTTCAGTCTCCACCACTGTGGTGTACTGCCTGCAGTCAAAACTTCCCACTCCCCAGTCTGCTAATATCACAGCACATTGTACATAAAATGAGAAGACTGTAACCATTCATCTGTGTTAGTATCAGTATCCATCATCAAACATTGACTGGCTGGTGCATAATGAAATGGAATGGACGTGGACGGAAGTGGTCACGGCCTGTCTGAAGTACCAATGCAACCTTTGCTTGAAGGGACAGAGCAAAGCCAACAAAAATGTGTCAGGCTAGTTGATGCCATGGACAAGATTCACACCAGGCATTATCATCTGAACCAATCCCTTCAGTATATCTGTACAACTTATCCACCACCGTTACCAGAACAAGTGCCTTATTCATATCGCAGTCTACCTCAGTATGTCCATACCCTATAAGTTACAATTCACCGCCGGTACATATACTGCACGCCAGCAAGTGCCATCACACGCACAGCTCCATTTATCTCCACAGCCCTTCACCTAGCACAGTACACCTCTGCTGATGTAAATGATTAGTCAAAAGTCAGATGACAGGCCTCATATTGCAGTGAAGACTCAATGTAACAACACTCCTACTGGTAGTCCTCAGTATACTCAAGTGCCTCTACAAGATTGGGCAGTCTTCACCATACCATCCAGCTACAATCTGCGTATCAGTCCTCTGTCCAATACCATCCCTAAGAAGTGTGACTTCCGAGGACAGCTGTAATATACCAAGTTACTTCCATATGGCCCTTCCTGGTATTTACAGCTGTCAGCACCACTGTGATAATGTGTGGACTGACACAACAGACTTGCTCGAATGTTACATATATTTGTACTACTTGATACCATCCAGGAACTTCTCATTTATCAGGATAACAGTACTACCCATACATTATGCTGTACACCAGCCATTGCAACTCAGCCCCCACCGGGAGGTCCATCCACAAGGAGTAATAAAACTTCCACTGGAGCAGACTTCAAACGTTGAACTCCTCTGTCTCCCATGAGGCAGGGTCCCCTGATTCTGGTTTCTAGCATGGGGTTGACCCATCCACATAACATTTGGTTCAACTTCATGCATTGCTGGCAGCTGAAGTAATGCCTCAGATGCTCCCACTATATCAAGGAATGCTCCTTATATGGTCACCATGTCCAACTGCATTCTAAATGCATGTAAATCACATCATAAACAGATGTTTCAATTGACGTAGCAGACCAGCAGCCATACTGACTTCTGCACAAGGGACATTCCTCTAATGCTGTGTCCCTAATAAATATGTCTACCATCTTCTCCACTGTTTGGACTGCATATAACAGCAGACTGTTCTTGAATTGTGATGATGTCACCAAATCTCCTTCCCTTCAGTGCCAACTTAAGTTTCTAAAAAAAGGAATGGAGCCACGTCTGAACAGTACAAAAATTGCAGAACAGCCATGCCATTCTATACGGATCTCACGATGGTGCACGGCATTCGAACTCACTTGCCGGACCTTCTCCATTGTACATATTGAAACAAAGAGCATTTCAGGGACAGGTTTGGCCCCATTTTAAGGTTTGCTTCTTGCAAAACAACTGCCACCACATGATTATTATTTCTACTGTAACTAAACCAGATTACCATCAAATTACTAAATACCACATATTTTAAATCTGTTAGCACATATGGTTACACAAGTCTCACCAGACACCAAATACACAAAATACATATCTGGCCGCTGTATTTCACCTCACTAAACAGTATAGCACTGTGTAGGCAGTCATGGTAGTTGGAATGTTTATGGTAATAACTGTCCTTTTCAGCCGTGGGAAGGGGGTGAAATATTGCAGTCTGATCTCAATTCTCACTGGATGTATATCAGACCTGTTGCAGCAACAGCTGCCTGGTTCTGCTAAGCATGAATCAACCATCTCTGTTGAAGTTCATGGGTCATAATTGTATCTCAATAACCTCCTTAACCAAGCAATCAACACACCTCTCTACCTTGGCCACTCTTAAATGTTGTTGAATTTCACGCTGTACGGTATACACGATACATTCTGCTACAGCCAAATTCTCTGGCCAGCCCAGGAAAAGGTGCCTCGTGTGCTCCTTGCATCTGGTTTCTAAACTCCAGCTTGTCTGACATACACCTTCCCACAACCACATGGTATACACCATACATCAAGGGTTTTCAAGCCTATTTACCTTGAGTGGTTTTCTTCACTGGTAGGTGATGAGTCTTCATGTCACACTCAGCAAGAAGCCTGCTGATCTTGTTTGAGGCTGCATGTTGGTAGGTAAGCATGGCTATACCTGTGGGTTCTTCAGTCTTGTTTCATTGTTTATTTCAGGCATACAGGGCATGCCTGATATCCTGGTTACTGTAGCTATCTGATGTTAGAGTGCACTGCAGTGTAAATGAACACCATGTAGTAAGTTCTGTTTTGGAAGAAGCAAGCCTGAAGATGGGAAACAAATCTGTCCTCAAAACATAGTGTGTTATAATTCAAAACATATTATGGAAAAAGTCCAAAGTCTATGATTTCAGTCATGACACTACTGGGCAGAAATTATATAAGACGAACCACAGTGAGCAGAGGCAATGCTGTGGTGGAGACATCAATCTCCAGTGCACCATTTTTCAGGTTATTTTCACCACACATCTTCCCATAGACATCATCAAATGTCTGCAAGAAATGCCGTTCAGTCTGTTCCTATGAAACAAACTCATGACACACAATTCCATGCACATCAAACTAACATCAGTAAGCATTTCACACAGGAACAAACTTCTCTGCCTACTTCAGGCAGGGAGATCCCATGTTGTCATCTGTAATGACTTCTGAAAGGAAATGTGAATGTCACATTTCTTCTGAGTGTCCTGGTAGGCAATGACGCAATTCTAAATGTTTCTGTTCACCAATCAGCACACAAGGCAGAAATTTTGACACCATCACAAGTTCAAAATTGTGTCAAAATTGGTGTCAAAATTTGATGACATACACCAAAGGGTTGCCTAACTCATTAACCAACTTGTGGGCAGTAATACATCTACTTTCATGCCTAATCCCGTAAAAATGTTCCACATTTCTGCACATTCTGCCAGAAGGTAGGCACCCTGAATATTCAGCATCCTTGACAGATGTCATTCCATTTCTGGACTCTGCAGAACATTCAAATACTACAGTGTGCTTCACTGCTTCCTCTTTGAAGGCAAGTGTTAACACCTGAAAGGTTTCTGCACCAATTCTGCCAATCTATAACAACAACCTCTCCTTTAAAGTCTGTCACTTTCTGAAGACACAAAAACTGCACTGGACACAACACGGTCACACTGCACAGCAACGCATGCCACAACTCTGAAATTAACAACAAACAACCACACAGATGATGAGTTCTGTACTAACTGCAGTAGTTGTGGTGGGCAGGGTGTGACATGTGACAGCCTAACACTTCAACGGAAGGACCCCAGTGCTGACCAATACAGGAGCCACCTATGGTGGTGGTGAAGTGCCCAACAAAACAAAGACTATGAGACATATTTCTAGCCTCTGAAACCTTCGTATTCTATACCCAGCTCCTCCAAAACTCAATACAGTACACCACAAATAATTTCCCCAACACAATATAAGTGGAGTTCAATTCATAGCACAAGGTGACTGTTTCTTCCAAAACTTGTTGCAGCCCAGCTCTGAAACTCACCCTGTCTCCTACCCAAAAATTACTCTTGGCTCTTACCCCAACAGCAAATTTTCTGGAACAGTCACAGTATTGGGACTGAGAATCTGTGAAGTCTTAATGTCATGACTGTACAGAGACAATTTACATTTTATCCAAAGACCCAGTATAATTGAATTAACCCTTACCCTGCTAACATGGAGAATACTGTGAGCTCCTAATAATGCCAGCAGATGGCAGATGGTATTTAACTTGGCGTTTAAAGGGTTAATAATGGAGTCCATACGTATAAGAACACCACACACCAAAATATTATAATGAATTACCTTGAGTTTATCTTCCTCAACTGCACTGCTGTCATGCCACCGACTCTTCCTCTTACCTTTCGATGTCTCAGTAAGTTTCAGTTCCCATTTACACTGTGGTAAAAAACTGACCGCTTAATGTCATCCTGTATTGCACACTTATCCTTCTATTTACTTAAAAAAACTGTTGGAATTTTAATTAACTACAGGCTTGGCTGTAACAATAGCCATATGTTGCTTCATGTACACAACCATCAGACTTGGACTCAAATTGTCACTCTTCCAACAGTTCCTCATAAAAGTTAAACATCAGCAAATTAAATGGTACCAAACACTTTGCATTCAATACTACAAAATTAAAAACATTTTTAGGAAATGTAAACAGACTGTAATAATTCTGGCACGTTCACACCATCTTCTTTAACTGTATCAAAAACCATGTGGCTTACATAAAAACATACAGGACATAAAATGCAGGCTGCATTCTATTCTACAGCTTTTGTGTAAGGCAATTTCTTGTCCAAATAGTACTAAATGTGCACTCAGAAATTCATATAGGTCTTCAGTGATGTGTCAATTATTGTTCCACTTGAACAAAAACTGGAACGTTAATAAATTTTAGTAAACTCCCCATTAAAAAATTCTGTGAAAATCTGTACAGGGGTTTGAGTTCTTATATGCAGACACATAGACCAACAAGCACAGTGAAGCTACGAGACATGATGTTGCAACTTTTCATTACAAATATGCCAAAAAAAATGATTGGAACTTTCTTGGGAATGTTACCAGGCATTATTTTCAGTGGTGGAATAACTGAAGTCTCTGCCAAACCTCTCTAATGAATGTAGCAGAGAAAACTATACAGAATTACCAAACCTATGCAATATTAGAGTGAAGCAAGAAATTGAAATGATCACATTGGATATAAAGGTTATATATGTCAACATCTTTATAAATGAACCAATAAAAATTATGGCATAAGCAATCAAAAATTAACACATCAACAGGAATAAATACATGGCCAATCTAATAAATGCTAATTCAAATCAAAATTATTTTCAGCTTCATGGATCACATTATAAATATGAGAAATGGGAACCTTTGGAATTATCTACTTCCAGGTCAATATTCAAGAACATTCTACAGAATTTGGAAGGTAAATTTATAAAAAGCAGTAGCAAAAGTAGAGCATTAATTCATTATCCTACAGAATGTCCAAGAAGACACCGTACATCTGATTTATTTATTTCATCCTACCCGCATCGTATGGATCCGGCAGATCCCTGTGAGAAACCCTCATGGTCCTCACAGATCTTTATGCATCATCACATCCTCTGTGACCTCTTCCATGGAATTCATGGTGTTCAAGAGATGCAGGTAACAGTAACAATGGCTAACAACACAGAGTTGGTGCACATTCTGTTATCAGGTGTGCTCAAGTTGGGACTACATGGCAACCAAGGCAGTGGTGAAGGGGATGTTGCACAACCCCAACCAATACACTGACCTGTTAATGATTCATTGAGGAATTCACACACAGTCAGGGTGAAATGCGCTGGAGCACTATCTTGCTGATATGACACCTGTTACATAATCCAATTGCTGCTAAGCTCTGGTATAACATAATTCCACATTTAACCCTTACGTGACTAATGTCATATATATATGGAGCACCCATTCTTGATGTTTCTAGATCACACACGACGACGCAGCACAGTCGGTAGGACTCCTCTGGACGAGCTGATCGCTCGTCCAGAGGAG
>Ga0268261_10003273_pt1 | contig 11876 bp, 8 predicted proteins | sample TergutNc150P1_FD_190353 | JGI IMG/M metagenome (GOLD analysis project Ga0268261, IMG submission 190353) | Nasutitermes corniger P1 segment gut microbial community from laboratory colony in Florida, USA - Nc150 P1 (SPAdes) (version 2) | ecosystem: Host-associated > Arthropoda: Insects > Digestive... | reverse complement strand
ACCATATCGTCCATGATGTTCTGCAATTCCATAAAGTGTCTGCAAGGTGGGTGCCACGCCAGCTGATTGCAGAATTGAAAGAACGACATGTTGATGCCTGCCAGGAACTTTTAAAACGCTTTGAAGCAGAAGGTGATGGCTTCCTAGAAAGAATTGTTACGGGAGATGAAACCTGGGTCCACTACCACCAGCTGGAGACCAACAAAGCAAGCAAGGAATGGCGCCATACCTTTCCACCAAAACCAAAAAAATTTCGAGCACAACCATCTGCGGGAAAGGTTATGCTGACTCTCTTTTGGGATGAGCGCGGGGTAATTTTGGAGCACTACATGGCCAGGGGGAACACTGTGACCAGTGCAACTTATGCAGATCTCCTAAAGAATCATCTGCGTCCTGCAATCAAGTCCAAACGATGTGGACGTCTGAGTACATGTGTTTTGTTGCAACACGACAATGCTCAGCCCCATACTGTCCGTTCAACTGTTGCAACAATCCAAGATCTGTCCTTCAAGTGTCTTCCACATCCGCCATACTCGCCTGACCTCGCCCCCAGTGATTTTCATGTGTTTGGGCCACTCAAACAGGCGATGGGAGGCAAGTCTTTCAGGTCCGACGAAGAGGTCCAGCAGGCGGTGCATGAATGGCTGCGCTCTCAGCCAAAAGAATTTATTTATAGAGGCATCCATGCACTTCCAAAACGCTGGAACACTTGTATTGCACGCACTTGAGACTACGTAGAAAAATGAAGTCATTGTGTAACTTTTGTATTCAATAAATAATGAGATAAAAAATATTTAAGGTTTTCATTTGAATCTCCCTCGTATTATCTTTTATATCATACAATATGGGATGATTCAAACACACATTTCTCTCCATTCTTTCCAAACAGAGTTCACTAGGAGTCACTTTTATATTATCCTCCCAGATATGTATAGGTCTCCCTAAAGACATCCTAAACAAAATGTGGAATGTGTTTCTTGTTTCATCCAATATGTGCTATGTGCCCAGCCCATGATATCCTTCATTTAATCTATCAGTGAGGCAAGAAGTACAAACTCTGATGTCCCATACTATAATTTTTCTATTTTCAAACACCCTGAAGTGTTGTTCCTTACTGGATTGATATTTGTTTCCTTACTCATTTCAGTCTCATATCATAAGGTAACATTTATTTTCAGTTGAATATCAGCAAATGTTAAGGAATAACATGCATTTTAATTTTCACAGGTTTTGTCATGAAAGATTGGCATCCCTGTTGCGTACACTGGAAATTGCTGATCTTATAGACTTTTCACCACTGATACTTATTACGCATTTGGCAACACTGGTGGCAACATACACAAAAGGATTCACCATTATTGTGGAGCCATTTGATGACAAAACTCCAACTGTATCAAATCCAATCCTCCACTTCAGGTTGGTACTGAAGAGGTGAATTTAATTCTGAGGATACACATGACTCAAGAAATATGCTTGTCTGTCCATGATGGGCAATAAAAGTTCAGGCTGACATATGAAGAACTCGTGTATGCTACATGCATTACGTACTAGTTTTGTATTTTCAAGTGAAATATGCAGGCACCCATCAGGCATCATATTGGTTAGTTTTTCATATGAGTGTTTATGCTGGTTGTTATGTCCTGTCTGGGGTATATAAAACATTGCACTTAACTGGCTCACTTCCATCTTGATTCGTGTTGTACATTGTGCTGACATCTTTTTTTATTATTTTTTGATTAGAGGTATCAGGATCCAATCATAAGGGCCTATCAGATAGGGTAGGAGGGACCCTTGAGCTTGTTTGCAACCCTTCTAGGAGAAGGACACTCTGAAATCAAACCAAGGGTAGATGACATTCTGGAAGCTGTGGTGAAAGCAAGTCATATAAGGGAGTAAAACCTGATTAAAAATTCTGGCCCTTCAGGTTGAAGGTTTTACAACAGGCAAACCCCCCATCTAAGTAAAAGAATCCACGGTTGCAAATGTCTTAAAGGAGCATCGGAAGGAGATCAGTGAGAATCATGAAGGAGATCACAGAGAATGGAAGAAAATAGAATTCCCAAAACAGTGTTATATATGGATTTGGGAGCAACAAGACTGAGAGGTAGACCAAGAAATAGATGGCAAGACTAAGTGAGGGAGGATGGAAGGCTAGTTGGTGGAAAAGGGTGGAAGGAAAGGGTATATAACAGAGAGGAATGGAAGAAGCTGTTGAGAATGGCCAGGATTTGTAGCATTCTGCACATGCCAATGGAATGAATGAATGAATGAAGGTATCAGTTGGAATTGATCCTGGGACGCTTTGAATACTTGGCCACTACACTAGTTACCTCTGTGGTTTGCTCATTGTATACACATAACATTTTGGCAGTCATCTTTCAGGTGATTGGTTGTCATTATAATGACATTTCTTTTGCTTAATTATCAGTATTCTAGCCTAGTACTCACAGATCTGAATTTGTTTTCAGCCATCACCACAAACCTCAGAATAAAAGTCCATCATTATACTTACAGCCCATCACCTGAAGTAGGAATAGAACCACTTCTGAAGTGCATGCATAAAATATACCTCAGTCAGTGGATGATATGAAACATGAGATTCATTCACTTAGAGACTGACATTCAGCAGACATTTGTTGGGCCCTGTTGCAGTTGTCTGGACTCCTCTATTGCTATCAAGCCAGTGTTTGACCGGTTTCAGACTGTGGTAATCACATCTGGCACTCTCTCTCCACTTGACATGTACCCCAAGATTTTGGACTTCCACCCAGTCATCATGAGTTCCTTCACCATGACACTAGCAAGGCCATGTCTGCTCCCAATGGTAAGCTCACAGCATGACATGCAAATACCAATTTGTAGAATGAAGTTAAAAAAATGTCTGAATGTTTGTCATGAATGAGCATGACATATGCAGAATGTACCCTGTTCAAATCTCAGGTAGTGTACTAGCTAACCTGAACAGGAGTTTTGCCCAGTCTTTCCTGGCAAAAGTAACATTTTTTAAGCAGACAACTACTACCTTAGTTCCCAGGTTTTCCGGTCGACTGTACAGCCATCCTCTTTCCAGACAACTTTTGTAGTTAATATGTGATCGTTATTGAACCTGTGAAAATACTTGCAGAATGTGCAGTTTCCTGCAGCTAAGCATGTAATGGAGCTGACAAGTTAATACTTTATTATTCAAGAACTTAGCAATAGTTGGACAAGTGATCACCTCTATGGCCACTTCACATTGAGGATAGGAGTATGACAGACTATCCGAAAACCACCCTGAATGTGAGCATGAACAGAATATTCCCAACACCCTTGTTTTAATATCAGCACATCAACCTAGCTCTTTACTGACTGAAATATAATAGGTTGTGCATAGATATATTTATTCAGTACATTTTAAAACATATTCCCATTAAGAGGTAACTATGCGTCTGACTGTTATGATGCATTTTAGATTATTATGACAAAGTTCCTTCTGAATACAGTAAAAGAAGTCTTAACAGTTCAGCTCAAATGGTAACTTAGGTTTTCAAAGTCGCTGTTTGTTGTAGATTGTTGCCAAGGGCAATGACCAAGTTGCCATCTCATCCCGATTTGAGACAAGAGAAGACGTTGCTGTAGTGCGGAACTATGGTCAGCTGTTAGTGGAGATTGCTACTATTGTCCCAGATGGAGTTGTTTGTTTTTTCACATCATACTTATACATGGAGTCAGTAGTGGCCAGTTGGTATGACCAGGGTGTAGTGGACAGCTTACAGCGAAATAAACTTCTGTTTATTGAAACACAAGACGCAGCTGAAACTAGCCTTGCTCTTCTGAACTACATCAGAGTATGTACCCATTTACTGAATCTCTAATTTACTAATTAAACAACCTTCTGATAACAGAAGCTGAAACTTTTAACACCACTTATACTGACTGCCAGTGGACAACTTTAATCCAATTCACAGCCAGATTCTCTATTACTGGGATATATTGTGATGCACTTGTATACATAATAAATCCCTTCTACTGTACTATGCTTAGTTAACATATACAACATAAATCCATTGAAAATACTAATTAAGTTTCCTAGAACTGTAAAACTCCTCGCTGTGTAACCCTCAGTTTCTCTATTAATGTATCTTGCATAGATAGAGTGAAATAGGTTAAAAATAAAGTTAAATACTGGAGGAAAAGTAAAAGCTTATGTTTTGTACTTTTAATTCATTTGGAATGAGCACTCAGGCTGCCTGTTGTGTGTGACCTGTTTTGTTGTGTAGGCCTGTGAAAGTGGACGGGGAGCTGTGCTGTTGTCTGTGGCTCGGGGAAAAGTTTCAGAAGGCGTGGACTTCGATCATCATCTTGGTCGAGCTGTTCTGATGTTTGGGATTCCTTATGTGTACACACAGTCAAGAATATTGCGAGCAAGACTGGAATACCTCCGGGACCAATTCCAGGTGAAATACAATGCTTGCTTTGGGAGGTTTCCCCATAGGCATTGAGTTTGTCTTGTACTCTGTAACTGCTGATCATTCTAGTCCTTTTGTTCAAATGCTGCTTTGTGAATGATATTTTCCAATAGGCATCCAGTAAAAGAGTAGTTTTGACTGTCTGTACCCTTCTAAAATTTCTGTGCACCTATATCATAGTATGTAATATTTTGGTAATCTTCTGCAGCAAATCCTGCACCTGTAGTTTCAGGCATTCATTATTTGGTATTATATAGAACACTCTGGCCACTTCATTCCCGGTACCTGATGCATATGAAGCTTGATGGGCCCCATATCTGATCTGTATATGGTAGTGAAGATGCAGACTCTTGTTGCTGTCAGGAACTGAACTCTAATTTCTCTTACCCATAGCCACTGTTACACCGACTGAGCTACTTATCTTCAAAATAAACGAGGAAAAGATTATAACTGTCTCTTGTATAAACTTTGTGTTTCCACATGTAACTTCATCATAATGTCATTTTCAGTCAGGTAAATATGATATATTATGAAGAGTAACTTATTACAGATCCGTGAAAATGACTTCCTGACATTTGATGCAATGAGGCATGCTGCACAGTGTGTGGGACGGGCCATCAGAGGCAAGACTGACTACGGGATCATGATATTTGCAGACAAGGTAAAAAGTGACATGATCTGTCATGGTTGTTGTACAAGGAATTCAGGTTCCTGAAAATTAATATTCTGCCTTCATTTTAGAGATTCTCTCGTTCTGACAAACGCAATAAGCTGCCAAAGTGGATACAGGAACACCTCAAGGATTCACTGTGCAGTTTGTCTACTGAGGAAGCTGTCCAGGTAAACAAGAACAAGCAATCACATTTCAAAACAAGAATGTTTCTTCTTATCTAAGGCTTACCAAAGTTCAACCTAAGTATAAATTTTGTATACATATGAACAGCAGCATCAAGTTTCCATGGGTAACACATGGAAGACAGCATTCACTTATGGAAGGTGGCTGTGAATATAATGAATAAATAGTTGCAGATGGCTTGCAAGGGATTCTGTACAATCTTGGTATAGGAATAACAATCCTTCACCATAAAATTGGTGTTATAATAACTCTGTAAGTATCTTTTGAGTGACTTGATTAATATGTGATGGACATGACAACTGGTGTTAAGAATGTTTGGATTTTGTATGGGCTAGTAGCCTGAGGGCCATCTGTTATATAGGATACAAAATAGAATTTGATTAGGTTGCCTGATTAGGGTAGCCATGAAGAGGGAACTTTGCATTCTACCATGAACAAGGAAACAAGGACCAGATCTTATGAAGTAGCTTGTTAGTGAAGAGCTGTCTTGAGAAAGCTCTTTTATGGAATCAGATACTGATGTAATTAATTTTGTAGGCCTTACATGAAACTTTTACTGCAAGATTTCAGTGTGGAAGTCATGAGACTTCATACGGGTAAAAATGTATCTCTGGCATTTTTATTTTCACTGTGAGCTAAAATAATTGGATTATTCCTAGTGTGTAAACTGTGCCTTTGGGAACATGAAGATAGCTGCTTTCCAGAAGTTTTCATATTAAAAGTTTGTAGCTCTCATCTCCCCCATCCAAGCTGTAATTTTGTAATTGCTGTAATTGCTAACAGTAAAGCAGAGCTTTACTGTTAGCAGTTAAAATTACAAGTGAGTGGTTCTGTCAACTATTAGATTGCCAAACGGTGGCTGAGACAGATGGCACAACCATTCAGCCGAGAGGATCAACTGGGTGTCTCACTGCTGACATTGGAGCAACTACAGAGTGAAGAGATGCAACAGAAGCAACAAAAAGCAGCTGAACAGAAACTGTAAGATTCAGGTTTAATAAAAATACAATATTGTACCATTTTACATGTTTTTTTCTTTTTTTGAAGAGCACACATTAATCTACAGAAAAAAAAAGCCTGGGAGGTAGTGTATAATATCACTCCCAAAACTTGAGCGTGTTGTTCACTGGACAGCATTTATGAGAATTAAAAAAATGCCCATAGCACAATAACCATTCAGACTAGGGCACATGTTGGTCGGAACTTTTTTCTTTTTCACAAAGACGCAGAAAATCATGTCACAACTCACGAAACATCACATATAATATTACAAGAAAAGTTGGTCAAATTAAGGATACAGTAGTATTGTGATGTGCTCAGCACGGACAACAGAATTTCTCTTGGAGCTTGAACCATGAAAATGTTCAAGAAGTGACCACTGTGGAGATGAAGCGAAAAGTGGAGAAAGATACAACAGGAGTGCTTGTGGAATTGATGTAAGGTCACTAATCTGCACAATTCTGTATCATTATTTAGGTAAAAGCTGTTCTCTTTATTAATGCAACTTAAGCTGTACTTCTTGTAAGTAAAAAATAGGTTGACGAGTAGGTATCATAAGGTTTGTGTCTTGTTGGTAAGCATATCACGATGCAGGAGGTTTGGAGGCATCTTGTTTCTTTTTTCATTTTATTAAATAATACTGATACTGTGGCCATACAAACTCTGAGATGGGAGCTCCACTGGTCAGTTAAAGATAAAAAATTTTGTATAGTCCTGGATCTTCAAAAGACAGAGTGAAGGAATATTATAAATTGTTAAATTTTCATTAGGTGCAATATGTTCTAGTGTAAACTGTGCACAGAAGTTGTGTAACTAATAATTCACAGTTTCTGCTGTATTTGATAGTAGGCCCACTGTGTCTTACCAGATGTCATGATATGCCTCCCTGAAGCTGCAAAATGTAGCAACATAAAAGAGGACTGTACTGTGTACTTTTTCAGAATATCTACAAAATATTCTATGTTGTCTTACGTTTGCATTGTAATACCTTCCACTATTTTAATACCACTCTGCCCAGCCTACTTACTGCTAAAGCAGGACCTCCCCCCCCAGTGTAGTATAAATTCATGGTGATATGATGATGATGGTAATGAATGATGGTAACTTTCTGTCACAGTCCAAACCCTTATTCAAGATAAAATTATATTTCTGGAAACAGTTCACATTTGTGTATAACCGTACAGCTTCTTGAGTAAATTTTGGACGAAATAAGGATGTGTACAAAAACTGAAAGTGTACATTAGGTAAATTAACTTAGAAAGTTTATATTTTTGTTAGGAAATAACAGGATAAACCAAGCCCTATGCTGTATGTAAGGTTGTAGACAGAGTGTAACTGACTAGCAGCCCAGTGACTGGACAGGAAACAGGAAGAGAAAAAGACATTAACTATCTTTAAAAAAAACCAGAACCCTTGGAAATTACAAGAATGGGGGAAACCAAGAACTTGAGAGGTCAGGGAGCCATAACTCATGGTGCAGGAGAGTATGGGGACTGTAACTGTTCTGTTTGAAGTAGCCCACGGGGAGTCATACAAATTACAGTTTTAGCCAATTGGAAATTGAATATTGGAACCAACCAATGCTGGAGGCACTCTCACTAGGTCCAGCAGTTAGATAGGATGTGAAACATGTGTTTCCCATCCAAAACAGTCAACAAAATTATCCATAATTAGAAACTGTATATTCTGAAGTACCTTAAATGATTACAGTGAAGTGCATTGTTTTAAAAATTAGGTATCAGTATATTATCACTTGTTTCTCAGGATTTAATGTAATAAAAAAAATTTATACACCTCGGTTGAACTTCATGAATATGTAAAGGTGGTTGATTAGAAGATGTGTATCAGTGATGCGAAACAAGCAATAAGGTCAAGAAATTACAATCTGTCATCAAGTGTAATGAATGGCATTTCTTTAGTCAAATAACTATAAACTTTATTCTTCTCAGTGTTCTTTAAAAAAAAATCAACAAACCAAACTGGGTACAAATGCCCCTGAATGCATCACACGTAGATTTCCTCAAGTAGAACTCATACATCTACCAGCTACAGCTGGCAATTTGTCCGAATTTTCTGCACCCTTATAACCATCCCACACTTATAATCATCCCATTGTCATGAGAACTAGGACACTCTAAAAAGGATCTAAATGACCTACCCAAAGAAGAAAGAAAAATAGGAGAGAGACAACAGGTAGGTTGGTACCACATGATTAAATTATTATTATAACTCTGATTACAGAGGTCTTTCATTATTCTCACAATGAATATTCAAGACAAAATGTCATTCATGACTTAAAAAATTCACACATTCCCCTTGTATTCTATTTATGTCTGTTTATATGAAGTGTGATAAAGAATTTCCAGGACTGACTTCAGTACAGGGAAATGAAGTACGTGATAAGAGCATAAAATGACATAGATGGCATGTGTTGATAAAATTTACTTCTTCAGGAGGATGCTTTGAATATGCTTCAGACATGATACAAGTATGTTCAAATGTGTTTTCCAGCTGCTAAGCACTGATAAACAACAGGTGTTATAGAGCAAGTCAGTATACTTCTGTTTCCATCTTGGGAATGCCACCTTGGGAGAGTGTGAGAGGCATTTAGTTGAAACATAACTGCTGTTAGGCATATATGAGTATCCCTTTAAAGTAAACAAAGCTTTTACGCATTCTGATACTCTGATCATTCACAGACGCTGCACAGAGATGAATCATGCTTGCACTTATGATAAGAGGAGAGTAATGAATAACACAAGCTGCAGATAAAGTCATCACTTCATACTGCACATTCCAAATGATAATGGAACACTTGGGAATGTTGAGAGTTTTAGTGCATTTTTACTCTGGAGCAAACTCAAATATGGAAAGTAATCTGGCTGGTGTAGGGGGGAGGGTTGAGAACTGTTAGAGCCACTGATCATATACAGTTCAGTGAGACAATATGCATAGACTGTTCTTGAAAAAAGGGGTCCCAAAACAATAGTTCAAATGTGTTTTGCAAATGACAAGAGAATAACTGTACAAACAGTCAGAGAAAACTCTGAAAGTATGCATAATTTTGAATCCCTTCAACCAAACAGTCCCCAGAACTTCTCAATCTGATACAGTGGCCTGTCTTTTTATTTCTGGAATAAGAGTAAGATACAAGCTGACTGTTCAAGTTGTGGCTATCCAGCTTCACCTGGTGCTTGTTTGTGTGCTAAGTACAAGAAACCAATGGATGACAATGCACTCACAAGAAAGATAACATCAAACCAGCGATGGTAAAAATTAAACTGAAGTTCACCAAGCACTTGGGTGATGATGGTTCGATACTCTGCTGGCATGTTCATCCTCATCAGCAGAACTGATGAAACAAAGTACATTCCCTGCAACAGTATAATTATGTACATCAATTAGCTTACTGGAATGTGTGAATTAATGTCAGAGGGTATTTAAAAAAGACAGAATAAAGTACTATGCTAATTAATATTACATATTTAATATAATATAGACTAATATGGGTGCTCATTAGACGCATTGTATTTGTTGATTTGATCTGCGTGTATAATATTTGATGATAAATACGCAGTAACATGCAATTCTACAAAGAACGCTAATCAGCAAGTGAAAAACAGCAGAACAGCAGTCTTACACGAAATGAGCTCTTATGGACCCCAATATCAATTGGAACAATGCATCTAGAACCCATCACACACATCTACCATTTTCACTGCTACACGCAACTGTTCGCCCCGTAGGACGGGCCAGTGGTGATATGATATCCATAAATTAACACAACATACCATTGACAGTAACTTTTGATTTAAGACTTGCAAACTCAATAACACAAAACGTCACCTCCGCATGTGTAATGTCCAGACACGAAAACCCTGTAATTAAATACTGCGAGTATGATTCTATTTTGGCATGGTGGCACTATGTAGAGGTGGACTGTATGCTGACATTTAGAACATTCTCAATGTCTCCACTTGCAAGATCACCCAGATGATGCAGACAGCAAGGATCTCCGAAATGCTAGTACACATTCCACCTCCACCCACTGTCACCACCCATAAACATGATCATTAACAGTTTTACAGCTAGAAATCAAATACTGTCATGTTCTACATTTACCCACGTGTCAGTGCCTGTCTCCAAAAATAAACCTGGGAAGAATGTTCATAACTCAGTGTAATACAGAAACAAAATGGAAGACACTGAAAATCTAAGCAAGAAATGGAAAATGTGAACTGTACACCACTGGATAGAAGAGAATCAATGAAGTCTGTTATTTACTCACCATAATTTGTGCCAAAACTAGAACAATGATGTTTGAGGATTTACTGCTTGAAATGGCATAAAAGAACTGCAAAAAAATCAGAGTGATGTTACATATTAGCAACATACATCTTTTCATTAACTGCTGAGAAGGGTAATTCATTTACAGGCAAGTAACTGATTAAGCACCAGTATAAAAAGAAATTTCGACTGGTCCTAGTAAGATGCAGGTACTCTGCTGACAGATGACAATGAGGTTATAACCCACCTCAGCTCATCAGTCAATTTGCACGTCTTAATCTCAGGGAATCTAAGTGTTCTAAGTAGCAAGACGGTAATTTCATAAATAACTGTAAACCATACAATATTTTGTTTGTATTATATCACCAGATTATTAAAGTTTACAGATGTTGGTGTGTATGGATGCGCTGTTGAAAATCTATGCACTATTAGCCTCAGTGTAACTTCAACATGACTTATCACATCCTAGGTAGGAAACAGACTACTCACTTATGTTAAGTTTTCAAACTCGTACAATTTCAAATCCATTCCCCCTTAAATATTCGTACTATTCCCAATTGGCTAACTGTTAACTTTCACTACTCCTTAATAGGTTCAATAGTCAAAATTTTAAATACTTTGTTTCTATTGGCTCACTTACGTAACACTGTTCCAATGTAACTAGCACAATCTCCTCGCATCTTACTGGTCTTCGCTCTCTATCACTCTCTCACTCTCTCTATCCCGCTTAAGCTGCTATACAAATCCATAACAATCGCCTTTCCATCCAAAACTAAAATTTCTAATTTTAAACAAATCTCTCCTATCAATCAAATGCATAACTTTAACACCTCATAAAACCTAAACTACATAGAACGGTTATAAGGTCATTCACTTCAAGGGAGCAACAGGGCTCGAGAATGGCAAAAGGTAAAAAAAGGTAAACATGCACATATGCATTATGAGAAATATGCCCAACAAGTGCATCATCATCACCGCATGGTCATGAATCATTTAAAATTGTACATATTCATTCCATAAAGGGAATGAAGGTACAGCTTTATGCACTTTCAATTATGGAACTAAACAAAGTGTATGGTCAGCTTCATGTCTCCTAGGACCCACTGAGTGGAAGGCTGGGTGGACCCCAGAGCCAGTTTTTATTTTGTACAGTGGGGATTTAAAAAAATAGTGCTGAGGAACATGTTTTGCTACTAAATGTCCTGTATCCAAAAATTATTTTCAGCATTTAACATTTATAACCACATCCAAGAATTGTGTCCTTTACATCAATGAAATGTGGAGTT
>Ga0268261_10003272_pt1 | contig 11879 bp, 7 predicted proteins | sample TergutNc150P1_FD_190353 | JGI IMG/M metagenome (GOLD analysis project Ga0268261, IMG submission 190353) | Nasutitermes corniger P1 segment gut microbial community from laboratory colony in Florida, USA - Nc150 P1 (SPAdes) (version 2) | ecosystem: Host-associated > Arthropoda: Insects > Digestive... | reverse complement strand
TATATATATATATATATATATATATATATATCTCCCCACCAAAGAATGCCTACTCACATTCTGCGGAACACCAGTGTCCTGCAGCCCGCAGAATACAGTTTGGGAAACAATGATCTAATGTGTGAGATGGTTTGGTTTTAACCTTTTGGCACCGGAGTTTTATATTTAAATTTTAGCACGCCCTGTATGTAAAATGTGAATAATACAGGAACCAAAAAAGGTAGCATTATGAAATGAACGGCATTTTGAAGAGAAAAACGGAGAGTGTGCAGCATGTTTAAAATACTCAGTACTTACATTTGTTTAAAAAAATATGTAAAATGCAACATCTGGAGGGTAGCAGTACGCCCGTCCTATATATAGGACGCACGGTTCTTAAAGGTTAATTAAAAGCCATCATCAGACACCGATAAAAAATATGTCAGAAAATAATATATGGCACATTATTATTAAGCCACATCATTACTAAATTGACTGACATCTCAACCTTGTAATGTTTACTGTGACAACACATTTTTATGAAAATCAAGTAAACATCAACTGTTTCACAAAAAGCAATGCTCTAACATCATACACCACAAATCACAATGTTCTCCTACTTACCAGCAAGCAGTGTGTATGATACTAAAGGCACAGGTCACTCAAACTTGAGTCCTCCTCATGTTCTACAATGGCCATCAAACACTATCATCAGCAGTTCTGGTAAGTAAACAACTTGAAGCACAATTTCTTCTATAATATGTCTATTTGAATCCTCTACATGTTTTGAGCATCTTGTGCTCATCCTCAGGAGGCCAATTGTATTAATACAACATCTGGTATAATCACTCTATGCTAGTGGCCATCCAGTATGCAGGTCATTGACCTGCATACTGGACAACCACTAGCATAGAGTGATTATACCAGATGTTTATATTAATACAATTGGCCTCCTGAGGATGAGCACAAGCTTGCTCAAAACATATAGAGGATTCAAATAAACATATTATAGAAGAAACTGTGCTTCAAGTTGGTTACCTACCGGAATTATACAAAAATGCACAATCAGGAAAATATAACATTTTATCATCAGCTGGTTGCACTGGGTACTACCACAATCCAGTTACATCAGTCTCCCTTCTCCTTGGTCTTACAAAAGACTATTCCAAAATTCTGTGAACATTCCTTGTCACCCAGATCCTAGCCATCTCCTGATTACCTGTACAACTTAACTCACCTTACAGGCGCAACGGCCAGTGGAATGGTCGACTGCTTGTGACAGGCTGCCTGCTGCATCACAGTATCCTGCAACAACATTACAAACACCACATTTCAAGACTGGCCACTTCCCTTCTGGGTTACTGTTAGTTCTGTCTGACCATCTGGAAACCCTGTAATGGACCTCATTTGCACACAGTCAACCTACAACTTCACATAACTGGAAATGACTTGGTGCATTAAGAACTTACTATATAAAGCATCAAATCAGCCCATGTGAGAGGATTTTATTTCTTCTGTCAAATTCTCAATAATGTGCCACCTATAGATGCCTAAACAGATTCAAAGCGTACAGAAAATGGCAAAGAAGTATGATACAGTAAAGATAATGAGGTTGATAATGTAATAACTGTACAACATAAAGCATTTTTTTAAAGAACCACACAATTATCAACTACCTTAGGCTGCAGTTTATATGCTATTTCAAAGCTATACTACATTTAGTGGTATTAATTAGACAATACAAATTGTTTTAAGAAAACGGGATGTGAGGTTGCTCTTCTGTGATGTTGCAACATGTTGCTGGGTAAATAGTTCCCGAAGTTTTGAAGGCAAAATAATCCTTCAAAATATCGCCTCAGAGGAAATGACTCTTCAGCAACGGTGCTGTGAGAACATTTAGAATCTCACAAAACAATCAGTAATCTATCTATCTTTCCGATCTTGTGACAGCTGTCACCGTCTTCCGTAACCCAAACACCATTCCTTTCTGTTTAACCACTGATCTGCTTCTAAATGTCTTGTTTTCATGGCTGCTCGTACACCTTCCATCCACGTTTTTCTTGGACGTCCCTTTTTTCTTCTTTCCCCTGGTATCCACTCCATAATTAATTTTGGCAGTCTCTCCTCTTGCATCCTTTTGACGTGGCCATACCACTGGAGCCTTTTCCTCTCTATGATGTCTACAATGTCCGGCTTCTCTTTCAATCCCATTATTTCCTTTATATGTTCATTTTTTATTCTTTCCATCCTTGATCACAATCAGTGATTATGTTAAAACATATTTCTTAGCATAATGCAGTCATGCATAAACTGTAATAGCTGACAATGTTTAATGGCCCCTGAGAATGAACCAGATACTTTGAAACATGTCAAACAAATTCATTTCAATTTTGAGTTCGCTGTATTACAAAGGCGAATTAAATGTACACTAAATGATTATGTAAAGGTGTGACTGCCAATGTGAAATGTAAGACACTACCTTGCGTGCATGAGTCACCAGGACTGAACGGATTGCCTTGGTAGCCTGCAGCACACTGTTCACATCTCCTGCCTACGTAGCCTTGAGGACAGTCACACGTTACTTGTCCATCAGTGTCCAGGAAACACGTGCGGCCAAATCTGTAAGAGTTCACACACACAAACACATTCACAATGTGGTAAAGTGGCAATGCAGTATATGACATCGAAATTGGAATCCATAACAAGTGTGTTTCCTATTTTCCTCTTGCTTCTATCTAAAAAATGAAAATGGGAAAAAGAAACATATAAATATTTTTAAAAATCTGTGAAGCCTCTGGCAACACGGATGTCAAGTAGTAATCGGGGTTAAATTTGTTTTCTTATTCCACATAGGGTTTTTTATTGATATAGTGTGCAAGGTAAAAACGTGGGTGATAAACTATTAAACGAAATAGTACTAAATTCTCACGAACATTACAGAAAAATGCCGCTGACACCTAAAGAAAGTTACAAAAATTTCTGTGGTGAGGGTAAAGGTCACAATATGATGAGTGTGTGTCAGGTGACCTAACATAACCTAGAAGTAGTTACAGGCAGTGACAGAACTGGCCAATAGACAAATTCCATAACAGATCAAAATGACTAAAAAGTAAATGGAACAATATGAGACATGAATGTACTATTCAGACCATAACAGGAAAAAATGAAAATGTGCAAAAATAAATTTAACGTTCGTGGGTCCGTGCATCGTAAATATATTCCAATATATGTCCAACAGGATGCAACTGTACACAGTTTATTTATATCTGGAAACTGCTCTACATGTTTCAGGTGGTACCTCCACCCATCATCAGGAGCGCATACAACTGTATCTACAGCATTTGGTATTTGTCACACCGTTACTCCTAACTGCCGCTATTGTGGAAGAGTTGGAACTGGTTTGAGTGTGCGACAGCACACACAAACCAGTTCAAACTCTTCCACAATAGCAGCAAGTAGCAGTAACGGTGTGACTAAAACCAGACGCTGTAGCTACAGTTGTATGTGCTCCTGATGATGGGTGGAGGTACCACCCAAAACATGAACAGCAGTTTCCAGATATAAATAAACTGTGTAAAGCTGCATCTTGTTGGATATATATTGGAGTTAAAAAAACTTGAAACTGAGTACCACCAAGAACCGAAGCATGAACGAAGACTGTGCCAAATTGGAAACAAAAGTGGGGGGAAGGAAAGTGAGTCGAACACTTCAGGAATTGAATAATCCATCATTTGAACAGGAAACAGTGTCTTGCATTGACAAATAAGTTTTAAGCATGATTCAGAAACAAAATATCTAATGCTAAGTCCAGGATCTTGAAGAACAAAAAATCAATGGAATATATCAAGCATGAAAAGCTATAAATAATTAGAAGTAGGTTAATCCACTTATTTGAATTCGTTCCTCAAGAACAGCCAAAAAAGACTCATATATCAACAGGTTCTCATATATATATGACAACCTATTCATCACAGGAAGCACAGCAAGCCTGATCATGGGTTTACAATGCTGTATGCCAGGACATACCTTTATCTAATATAAAACACAAAATTATAAAGCACCAAGGTCCTTCGTATTAGTACAAACAGACAGAACAATTTCTTCAGACTATACACTAACATCGAACATTTTAGTTCAGGTGTGTCATGGTTAGTAGAATTTAAAAACTGCTCATCCATTCAGAATGTCCGGTCTATAATACTGCACACCTTCTCTCCTTCATCATGCAAATCAAGAAATGCAACAGACTCACTGGTTGCCAGGGTTAGTGAGAGGACAGGGGCATGCTTCGCACGGGATACGCGGTGGATCTCCGTAAGTTCCAGGACGGCAGGGTTCCCGATCCTTGCTGCACAGTCCCAGCCAGGGTCCTGACTGATGACGGTTGTAACCGGGAGCACACAGCTACAACATTAACACATTGAACAGAACATTTCTATTGTCACACAAAAAAACCACAAAATTGAAAAGAATAAAATAATTAACAGGTGTGAGGAGCACAGTATCTTGTATACAGTGCCTTCACAAAAAACAACTTCAAACTACTAGAGAAACTGACCTCACAGGACAGCCCTGTGTAGCCTGCAGGACAGCGACACTCCTCCACAAATATTGATTTTCCTTGTCCAGTGTTGCGTACCCCTGCAGAGTCCATGTTGATATTGAAGATTAGCGTGTTCAGGACTGGATCATCATCATACTGAGCTCTGGAAACATAAATTGGTATGGTTACAGGCTGGAGATTATATAGTTACTTCAAAACGTGTGCACCATAAGCTATGGAGATTCAAAGACCAAAATTGCATTCAATCTAAATATATCAAAATATAATAACAGTAATATATATTTGAATAAGACTCATACATTATAATTCCGGAACATTTGGCCAAGCAGCTGGTTTTGAAATCTATAATGGCTGGACAAGATCAATACACACATTCTTTGGGTTTAACCTTTTGGCACCGGAGTTTTACATTTAAATTTTAGCACACCCTGTATGTAAAATGTGAATAATACAGGAACCAAAAAAGGTTGCATTATGAAATAAACGACATTTTGAAGAGAAAAACGAATAGTGTGCAGCATGTTTAAAATACTCAGTACCTATATTTGTTGAAAAAAAAAATATATGAAATGCAACATCTGGAGGGTAGCGGTACGCCCGTCCTATATATAGGATGCATGGTTCTTAAAGGTTAATATTGCTGTAGTATTAAGGTCAAACTTCAATCATTCAGTGTACCATAAATGGCATTCCTACAAACACCACAATGTTCAGTACTTACATACATTTTACAATAACGATGTGCACCAGAATGAGTCACGCAAGTATTACACAATAATGTATTAGTACATGTGTCTATGCAAAAATGTGTGATCAAAGGTAAAACTCAACCCGTCATAAACGGATTTTTAAATTCTGAAAAAAGTTCAGATTTTAAATTGATTATGAATTCCACAGTTGTAGTTTGTCACAAAATCAGTTACATCTGTTACATCTTGTAATCTAGAAAGTCAAATTATGAACCTAATTTTTACAAAAGAATCCAGTCTCTGGTACACAAACTATTGAAATAACCTGTCACTACACAAACACGTACTTTTTACAGTTGGACTGTCCATTCTAAATAACCTACTAATTTTCTAATTAACTTTAAGAAAAACCAGAAAATATATCAGACTCATAACATGTATTTTTTACTTACCCACAAAACTTTCTTCTGCAACATTCTGTGCACTAAATTGTATTCAGTTAAGCTATAAATGAGTTACACAGTGGATGCCATAGTACAACGCACAGAAGTTCTGTAAAGTGATCTGATCATTACCTGTTCAAATGTTCCACAGCTAGACTGTGGCACTAAGGTTTAGTAGAACTCCCAGGTATCATATTTCATGACAATATGTTCAGCAGTTCTCAAGTTCTTACATGCAGACAAGCAGCCAAACTGAGAGTTAAAAAGTGCATGTTCACAACTTTTATTTACAAACGCACCAAAAGGAGATGGCTAATAAACTGTAATGAATGTGACAAGTGTGTGAAGCCTACCACACACAATTTTTTATTTAGCTTTGAAGTGAAATATGTTGGTAAAAAGATAAAGCAATCCCATTACAGGCCTGGACAGGCCCTAAGGGTTCCAGGAGGTTGAGGCTCCCAGATTTCAAGACAATCGGCATATGGGGGTGCTAAGGTTGTCAGCCCTACGCACCGGCTGCCTTTACCCCCAGGAAACACTCCTGGTACTCATTTCTGGTAAAGGCTGAGTCGACCCCAGGGCCACAGTGTGGCCGGAAGGATTATGTCAATGAAAAAATGCAGTAACACCATCGGGAATCGAACCCGCGACCTTCCGGCTTGTAGCGCAGTGCCTCAACCAACTGGGCCACCGCGTGTCCCAAATATGTTGGTATTCATTATTTTACAGGTATATACACATATTCTGTCTTCCTGATCCACCACCACATGTCTTCAGGATCATTAAGATCCTGTAAAGCAAATATTTCACTCAGAAACATCTATTTTCCCATACTGCATCCAAAACAGTACACAAGGATGGCCTCAACTACTGTTTTAATACCAGCATATCATCAGGCAGAATATTAAAAGGTTATGTACAACAGAAGTTCAAAACAAAACTGATGTGACCCACCTAATAAGAAGATTATCAACATTTCCAAGTGCCATCATGATTTCTTCTCTTGTTGCCAGAGTATCTGTCGGCTCCCCTGGAATGTCCCCTCCTGGCCGAGCACTTCCACGTCTATACCACTCTCCATAGAAGAACCTGACTGAATAATCATTATGTTGTCCTGCTACCGGTGGCCGCCCAGTGTGCACCAATGTGTACCCATTGCCCTGTTCAATAATAAGATGTTCAGTCACCTCTGATTAACTCTTGTAAAACAGGCTCTACTTACCCATATACAAATGAAAGTACTTTAAAAAGCAAAACTCTGCAAGATTTTGTAATGTGTAAATATTCTCAATTAAACATAAATTCAGATAAATGTATGATTATGAAAATACACTGAAAAGACATTAAAAAACATAATATTCAAGAAATAAAGAATGTGATGAGATTTTCCACAGAGGAAGTAAAATAATGACAAATGGATCGTACAAGAATACACTGAAAAAGGATTTAAAACACAAAGGAATTCTCACCCCCAAGAGTATGAGTATGTCAAGGGTTCGGGACCTCACAGCCCCAATGCACCTAGGCCTTAAAAGCCGGCCCTTTGTGGCCCATGCCCAATAAAGGGAGCCCTGAAGCTTTACTGAAGCTCCAGATGGCCCCCAGGCTTATACTTTTAATGTCCTTAGGCTCCAAGAAAAAGGAGCCCAGATATGCATGTCTGAGTGAAGCCAAAGCCTCACATTCACAAAGAATATGAGCCGAGGTTTCCTCCATCACCCCACATTTCCTACACAATGGACTGTCCTGCAGTCCTAGTAGGTAGCGATGCCGCCTCTGGGTGTTATGACCAGTAAATAGGCCAATTACTGCCCTGGATTAAGTTCTGTTAAAGGCCATAACTTTGGTCTTGGCTCCCAGACTAGGTCCAGAAATTAATTCTTGAGCCTGCCTTTGGGTATCGCCAAGACTTCGCCATCTTTCTCACCCCCAAACTGGTACTATACTTCAGAAACGGGAAACACTGAAGATAGAAAAACTGTGTTTAATTTTAAAGTTCCTAGATGCCCATAATAATATGCGAAGCAGAAATATGGACATGAACCAAAACAGATATCAGTAAAATAACAGCAGTTGAGATCAATTTTAAAGATGTATGAAAGGCAAAACCAAGACAAAGAGAGGAGGAAAGAAGAGAGAAGAATTTAAAGAATGTCTTCTTGAAAGACAAATGACAAAATATGGTGGTATGGACACATTTTAAATGTGAAGACAGAATTCCAAACAACCTTTGGAACATAAAACCAAAGGAATAACATCCAACTAGAGAGCCCGAAATGAAAATACAAAAGCTGTCATGTGGACAGGAGAAAATTTCTGGGCAGGAGCATAAGTAAGGCAAAGATAGATGGAGAAACTTGGTAACTAAACCTAATAATAGCAGAAATGTCGTAGGAACAACAACGTTACTCGTGTGTGACATTTTGTGAAATACGGTAAATTCAATTCATGCACAAATTTTCTTCTGTATGCATCACATCCTAAAGATATCCCTTAAATCCTGTTAACCTCTTTCTGGTGACAAAATAAACCCCTTACCTTACCAAATTTAGACATACATTTTGCCATTCCAGGACTTAGCCCAAAATGAATACATATGAACCTATGACTCTATGTTCCTTCACTCCCCCAGTTTCTGATAAATGAGGTTACCAACCATTATGGTACTTTCATTCAAATGAAACTTTAGGTTACTGAAGCTGTGAAGATTCATACTGTGGTCTTCTGGGTTATGACATCATGTCACCTCTTGGGTAGTAACCAATACTCGTGGAACATGCAGCCTACATCTGGTTCTACATATCGACAATACTGCACTCTATGAATACCTACTAAACTGACAGGCAGCTATAAAATGTAAAAATAAACTGCTGAGATTTGAGTTTTTGCAATGGTTAGTATTCAGACTAGTCTTGTGTGTTGACAATATGTTGTCTTGCAGGTGGATACCAAAGATTCAAGGAAACAACATTTCCATCTTCAGGGTGAAAGTTAGTGGTATGGGAACACGGCCAGGTAATGCAAGCATGGAGATTTGGATGTGGTCACTCAGAAACGGATGGGCACATAACAAATGTTAAACGCTGCACAACAGAGAAAATATTCACTGGAAGTTCCCAACCCTGAGTGTGAACATGTTGCATACAGGAACACAAGTACTTTCCACAGTGGTATATGGGTGACAGAGATTAATAACTTTTTTATTATTACCAAATTGATACACAAATTTCTTGTTCATTCACACAAATTACATTAAATTAAATTCCTCTACATGTTTTGAGTGCAATGTGATATATGGGCAACAAAGATTAATAACTTTTTTATTATTACCAACTTGATACACAAATTTCTTGTTCATTCACACAAATTACATTAAATTAAATTCCTCTACATGTTTCGAGCGCAATCCGCTCATCATCAGGAGGTCAACGACGAAAATTGTACATATGCAGCCTCTGGTATCGTCACTCTCTGCAAGTGACTCTTGGGCAACCGCTAAGAAGGACAGTCCTTCCATAGCGGTTGCACAAGACAGTCACTTGCAGAGAGTGACAATACCAGAGGTTGCATATGAACAATCTGCGTCGTTGACCTCCTGATGATGAGCGGATTGCGCTCGAAACATGTAGAGGAATTTAATTTAATGTAATTTGTGCGAACGAACAAGAAATTTGTGTATCAAGTTGGTAATAATAAAAAAGTTATACTGTGATGCACGGCCAACCAAATATCAAGAGATTAATAATTTTATGAACAAAATTTTAAATTTTTAGTCCCTTAATTCTTGTTCCTGTGCATGTCACCAACAAATAAAGAGTGTATGAACTTCTCATTCCTAGGTTATGCTGCCTGCTTGCTAGCAGGATCAGGATGTTCCATCCTCATCCCGCTAGCAAGCAGTCAGCATAACCCGTACGACATATAAATACTGCTGTGTACACAGTACTAGAATTCTGATGGTGGACAGAAAACCTGCGCGAAACATGTAGAGTTCTATTCCAGAAATAAATTTGAGAAATTACTGCATCTCGTTGGTTTTATTATAAGAATATATCATGATGCACGGTCCTCTGAATGTCAAATTAGTGTATGAGCTTCTATTCTGCTGATGTTTCTTTCTTTAGTATACAGAATTCTCTGTGGAAAGACAAGATTGACACAAAGGCTACTTACAGACAGGATGACATCAGGTGCAGAAATTGGATTCCCCTGACCTTCATGCCGTACAGTGTACTTAAGATAACCTCCATAAGACTTCAGCTGGTTGCCATGGTAGTTCTCTGGCAATGCAAAGTATGGGTATACGTTTTCAGGCAGTCTCTCTGCTGTTTGAACCTACAGGCAACCAAACAGATTCAACATATCCTGAATATCAGTTACAGCTGAAATACTGTCTTTGGGCTTACAAACTTCTCCCACACGATTTGCTAACATCCGTATTTTCAGTTATTCATGCAATGCCTACCAAAAGCGTATTCACATTAAGCCACATATGCCATATATAAACTTCTCTCTTGCAACATTCTGCTCAGCATCAACACCTTTACTCCTTCGAGAGTCTGTTTTACATTCACTGATCACCTATAGAGATACCTGACCAGATACTGATCTGTTTCATTTATTCAGACACTTACATTTTCGCACTGTTTTATACCATTACATTTTTTCTCCATTTATGAACTACAAATTTCACAATGCTCATATAGGTAATTTCACATATTCTAATATATATCCAACAAGATGCAATGTTACACAGTTTATTTTACCTCAAAACTGCTCTACATGTTTTGGGTGGTACCTCCACCCGTCATGAGGGGCACAAACAACAGTCTCTACAGCATCTGGTATTTGTCACACCGTTACTGCTATCTGCCGCTATCGTGGAAGAGTTGGAACTGGTTTGAGTGTGCTGTGGGTGGCACATGCCACCCACAGCACACTCAAACCAATTCCAACTCTTCCACGATAGCGGCAGATGGCAATAACGGTGTGACATACCAGATGCTGTAGATGCAGTTGTTTGTGCCCCTGATGATGGGTGATGGTACCACCCAAAACATGTAGAGTACTTTCGAGATAAAATAAACTGTGTAATTTTGCATCTTATTGGATATATATTAGAATATTATTACAATGCATGGACACATGAACGTTAAATTAAAAGGTAATTCACATTAAATCCCTTTTTTGTCACAATCACAGCAATATTCCAGTGATGACAAGTTTCTCAATTCATACACGTTTACTGCAACCATAACTGATTAACACAAATACATAATGGGATAAACATATGCAAGGAAAAATAATCAAAAATGTTACCCCAACCCTTACAACAACATGCTAACACAGTACTTTCAAAACACAAATCCATATCCACTGTTCATTTTATTTCACAGTGTTTCTTGTCAGTTTCCAGCCCATTTTGCTAATCACTATGCATTTCTTTAATTTTGCTGTCATCACAGTAATCCTTAACCTTTTGGCACCGGAGTTTTACATTTAAATTTTAGCATACTGTGTATGTAAAATGTGACTAATACAGGCACCAAAAGAGGTAGCATTATGAAATAAACGGCATTTTGAAGAGAAAAACAGAGTGTGTGCAGCATGTTTAAAATACTCAGTACTTATATTTGTTGAAAAAAATATATAAAATGCAACACCTGGAGAGTAGTGGTACGCCCGTCCTATATATAGGACGCACGGTTCTTAAAGGTTAATCATCAACATCAAGGAAATTTGTAGGGCAACAAGTGGTCATTACTAATGCGATACCAATTTAATTTACTGATTTTTCGAGTCACTTACATGGAATCCACTTCTTTCTACTGGACGGATGGATGCCAGAGATCGGTAGGGTGGTTCTGAACGAATTTCCACTGACCCTGTACCAGGGTTTACTTTCACACCAACAAGTTTGTACTGGTCGAATGGGGGCGGGAGCTGAGAACAAAATTAACAATTTGATATGCTAGTTAATGATCTACAACTTCTCCACAACAAAGTATTTTAACCCTTTAAACCCCGAATTAAATCCCATCTGCTATTTTCTGGCATTATTAGGAGCTCACCATTTTCTCCACATTAGCAGGATAAGGGTTAAATCATTAACCTTTAGGCGAATAATGTCATATATATATATATATATATATATATATATGGAGCACCCATTCTTGATGTTTCTAGATCATACACAACGAC
>Ga0268261_10003271_pt1 | contig 11880 bp, 8 predicted proteins | sample TergutNc150P1_FD_190353 | JGI IMG/M metagenome (GOLD analysis project Ga0268261, IMG submission 190353) | Nasutitermes corniger P1 segment gut microbial community from laboratory colony in Florida, USA - Nc150 P1 (SPAdes) (version 2) | ecosystem: Host-associated > Arthropoda: Insects > Digestive... | reverse complement strand
ATATATATATATATATATATATATATATATATATATATATATATATGACATTAGTCGCCTAAAGGTTAATGATTTAACCCTTATCCTGCTAACGTGTGGAAAATGGTGAGTTAATAATGCCAGCAAATAGCAGATGGAATTTAATTCGGGCTTTAAAGGGTTAAATGGGTCGGGACTCTTTTCGTGGGAATGAATAGCTGAAGTGTGCATTTAACTACTCAGTTCCGTTTAGTATCTATGTTAATGTGGCTGGAGCTGCACTCCGAATTCTCCTACATACCCGCATGGTGTGAACAGGAAAATATTTATCTTTTCCAAATTCAATAGAGTTTATAACTTGATTTTGGTGTATAGGCTATTTATTTTGCCAGTAGGTGTTTTAAGCAATATTCTATTCAGCAATGAATCATATGACATAATGACTGGGCATAGTAAACTGGAAGAGATTAGAAAGAGAGAAGTGACATACCGAGCAAAACAAGAACTAGGTACCTCAGCAGATCAAGGCAGGGTGGCCGGCGATCGAAGCCACTCCGTACAAATAGAGTAGAAGTGCGATATAGGTTTACACCCTGCCATGCTCTATGAAATGCCACACAACACTGCATGGTCTACCTGTAATGTGCCTATACACCAAGAACTAACTCAATTATGGAGTTAGCGGCCTATCTCGTAAATCCTCAAATTCACCAAAATCCACATTCGAAGACAATGGAATATTCAAACAATGTTAACAAATATTTGCGTTTCAGTAATAACGATAAAAAGTGACGTCCTTATACACCATAAACATGCGTACTGGGAGAGGAGAAGTAGAGCTCTACTCATTCTTAACAGAGAGATAAATTGTCAGATTCAGGCCCCGAATGTATTACCACCCTGAAAAAAGTCCCCCAGTATACGTTGAATAGGCGTTTGGATGGGCCTGAGAGTCGGTATGGACGCTTTAGAAAACAGATAAATTTCTTGCCTCTGCCTGGATTAGCACCCCGCTTTCCCCAACCACGTAGCCCACTCACTACAAAATATTGACAAAGCTTGACCGGCTGCCATTCCATGTGTAACAAATATTTTAAATAAACAATAGTAAATTTACTCTTCAAGCGGTTTTAAGGATTTAAATAATATTTTTGCTCAGTAAAGCCTGTTACTGTTATATAACAGGTTAATGTGGTAAAATCTGTTAATTGTTTGCAGTTGTTACAAGAAATTGTATCACTCACTCTTACATTTTCTTCTTCCTCTTCTCTTCATGGTATAAGCAATGAAGACTTTACATAAAATAATTTAGAAATACAAATAACACTCTTGTCATCAGTATCATAAAGAGTCTAACGGAAGAAGGCACCTCTCACTAATTCCATATTTTTAAAACCAACAAAATGCACTAATTAAAATATAATAAAACATACCACAAACACATTTCATATCAGGTGTCAACTCCTACATGTTTCGACAGCAATGTATTATTATCAGGTGTTTATCAACAATAAAGTTTCTTAGGTCCAACGAGAATATAATACAAATACTTGTTTGAACTACTACCCTCTATCATTATCCTATTATTATAAGCAACCTGATACGAGTTGTAAGGAATCAATTTAAAATATGCTGTATTATATCGAAGCCCAATGGAGGCAAGAGATTTTCAATATCTCAGAAGTTCCAGATTGGTTCCATGGCGTATTCAACCTCCTATTCGATGGGAACTCGGGTTCTCTTCTTGGTAGTAAAGCGAGCAAAGCGTGAAGCTAACCACGCATCTACCTCAAATGCGAAGGTTAAGAACGGGTGGCGCTCTAATTTCACCAGTGTTTTAAAGGATTTCATGGGGACATTTTAACATTTACCTACTAGGTATAGTAGTCGTAAGGTTAGGATTGCAATAAATACAAGAGTGACTGCAGGTGCAATTGTTCATAAGGTTCCAATTATTTGCCCAAGTGCTTGTAATCTGCGTATTGTAACCATTTTGAATTTTGTAGGTCTCCAGGAAAATTCCAGACAATATCGGTTAAATAAACTACAACATTTTTTCATGAGTTGCGTAAATCCCCAGGGAAGTTCCAATCTATAGTCTTCAAATAACCTACACCCGGTTTTCATGATCTGTAGCAGTCTGCAGGGAAGGTCTAAACAGCATCATTTATATTCCTTACAACCATTTTTACGTCGCTTACGGATAGTGGCAGAATGTCATGGCCATTCGTCTGAGTGCCTGTCCGCTCTGTTTGTCTACCTGTAGGCCTACTAATGTGGCATCCAATTAACAGATATCTGCGGAATGTAATATTGTTAGGGTTCATAAATATTCGTCGCGAAAACTCAAATTTGGACAAAATGATGAAAAACATCGAGAACTTTGTGTGAAGACCTAAGAACGTTTTATTGCTGCCCGCTATATTAAATCACCAAAAGTTCGCTCTGTCGAGTGAAGTGGTATTATGCTGATAAGGTAGCCCAGAAGTTATAAATATGGCCCGAAAGTCATAATGTTACGTCATAAGTACACTGCTTTCCTTGTTAATGTTTGTATCAGTCTCCAGGACATTTTAAGGCTTTAGAGCCAACCTTTATATAAGCTACAAGGATATCTTCACTCAAAAGAGCAATGTTATTAAAAGATATCTATCAGTTTACACACTCGTGGAAACTACACATTTTAGTCAGAATAGGACTTTTTCATGGCCAGATTCCAGGCGTGCGTATCACACTAGCACTCGTAACCAAAGCAACATCGTAACTTAGAAACGACTCTTCGTCAAGCCAAATCAATCGAAGACAAAGGACTAAGGACGGATACTTGCACGAACGTCCATCAGTATGTTTATGCATACTTGGGTTTAATCTCATTGCTGAGCTCAGTAACAGGCACCTTACACTATAACTGGGAATTCTGCTAATTCTAACAATTTCGAGTCTCGTTCGAACACCTAGACTGGGGCGTACGAAGGATTGTTACTAAGGCAGCACGTGATTCTCTTTCTTTCGGGTCATTCTTTGGTTGGATGGCAGTCTAAGTTTTGAGCTAAGACTAGCGCGATTACAAGCCAAGAGCATGTGACTGTCGACATACACGTTGGTGAAATCACCGTACCTGAGGGGGATAATGCGGGACGCACTCGGTCTTTAAATTATACGCTGGTATTCGTCTTACGACTGAGGAAAAATAACCGAAAACACTCATTCTGGGTTATCCAGAAGGTGCCTAGCTGATTATTTAAGTAAACTGGCCACCGTAAAATGGCGGCCTTGACTGGCATTTTGAACCCAGTCGCTCTTGGCTTGCGCGTCAAGCGACCATTGTTAACACTTGAAGAGCGCAGTTATCCGCCTAGTTACCGAAATAAAGGCTCCCCTCATCAGTCGACTTTGAGTCAAAACACTCGGTTAGGGCTCTGATATGGTCGGCGAAGAATGAAACGCACATATTCTCCTGAGTTTGCTTGTTACAGATCTACAAGAGTACGGGTACAAATGCAAAGACGCTTGGCATTTAACACCTGCAGCCTCCCAACGACGGTGAGCGCAGCGTACTTTCTTATACGGCATGCGTAGTCCATCATGAGACCAATGAGTTGCTTGTAAAGCAAGACCCCGTTCCAGTTGGAAAGTTGGAAAGACCGCTTCTCCTGTTAAGGAGACAAACCAATAAACCCAGCCGCTGGGCACCTCTTAATCTAACCTGGTCGATATGAGGAGACAAGTTCAGCCATGTATCAAGTGTCACTCACAAGATAACGAGCGGTATCGACCAACGGAATTGGCTCCTCGAACAAATGTGCTTGTCGGGGCTTGAGGAAACACCTTCCGGCCATCACGAAGATCAAGTTGGTGCTGTTCAAGATAATGATGACAATCATCCATTCTCTCAACTAGCGCTCCAAGTCCCTGAGTTATGCTACCGTGAGGCTGATGTACAGCATCGGCTTGCGGCACGTACCAATGATGGCCGTGTCGTCCGCCTAGAGAGCTAATTAGGCGCAAAACGAGGGTGAAGTCACGTCATTATCCAAATGACAGAAAAAGGAGAGGGCAAATTAAGCTGCCCTGTGCAACCCCATGCCACATACCACGAAGGAATGACGTGGCTTTCTGCAAGAACTCTTCAAACACTCGACTCTGGAGACAGGATTAAATTCTTTTCACAAAGTAGGACGTGAAAGTAAGGAAACATAGATAGTAAAGGACAATTTCGAAACAAAGAGTGTCAAAGGCCTTAACCACACAGAGCATAACCACATCTGTCAACATCTTCTCCCAAATTCCCTGGTGACAATTACATCCAGGCGGACAAATTGCAGAGGCGTTCTGTGCTTCGATATGAAACAAATTTGCTCGTAAAGATGCAGCCCATGCAAGCTTAATTTGCTTAGAATCCTAGCGAGTATTATTTTTTAAAATAATTAGTTAATTATGTCTAAGAGACTTACAGAACGATATGGTGCTGGCATTGCCGAGTGATTCCCTGGTTCAAGAATTTAGATAACGCGGGCTTGCTTCCATTTGTTGGAAGTGCTGAATGAGGAGGGCCGCTTTGAATAATGTGAAAAACGAGGAATATTTCCTGCTGGGAAAGATGCTTTAGAGACCTATATTAAATACAGACTGGGCTTTGTGCCTTGTGTGCCTGAAAACCCGGATTGCATCTTGAACGTCGACGGGGTTGAATAACTTGTTTTCCGTAGCTGAGGTAAAAAATGAACTTACAGGACTGGTTAGGCTTCTCAATAACCGACGGTTCCAAAAGCTTGTCCAGTTACAGTTTTCTCCGGACTATCGGTCACGGCTTCAGTTTTCCAAGAGTCCCAGATAGCGATAACCCACGTGGTGACTAAGGAATGTACCGGAGTGGTAATTATCATTACTCCAATAGTAATCTTCCACAAGGATTGTTCATCGGGATCAAGGGATTCCAGCATTGCACTCCATTGGACATTCCTCCGCCAGATCATCTAGCAAGTCAACGACGCTCAGAAGAAAGCCGAGTCTGTACTGCTATGGCGCGGCAAGTTGCCCTGTTGCGTCACTGCTTTACCTGCGTTCGAGTGCACAATTCGTAAACACCGCTTTTGATTGTTTACATTTAGAAGACTTAGATATTTGGCTGTATGGTCATTCACGCTGCTGTAGCCTTTGGGCTGCCTTTAGAGTTTGGCACTCACAGGAGAGGTGAGACCCACAACAACCAATGCACCTGTGTGCTTATCCACAGTTTTGCTGTGTGCGATCAAGGTGCTGACATAGCTTTCATTCCTCCCCATCGTTACCCACATAACGCATAACCCAGAGACAGAACGAACCTCGACACCTCGTGTCTCGGCGCCACCGACACCATTAAGTGAGGGGCGAGAGAACGTTTCTTAGCTGGGTCTTGATCACAAATCTCCGAGTGAATCCGCACTACTTCCTCGACGCTTGAATGTCCAGAGTTTCAAAATCTTCCCAAATGACGCTCTCAGGCATAAGTCTTTCGAGGTTCTTCAATAGCAGACATATCAATGTTCATCCGGGAGCGACAAGGCGTGACAGGAATTATCCCTACTCACATCAAGAGATGGTAGAGGCCTGATTGTGGCTCGAAATCCATCAACCCTTCACGTCTTCCCCTTCAGTTATTCGTATAGCCCAAATGGCTACGAAGCTTTAAGCCATGCAATGAAACCACTGGAATATCTTTTATCTGAAACGAGTATTTTAGTTTTCCGTGAGTTGATCCCTAGCGGGCACGTCATTGTCATCCTCGTGTGAGCTTGGGTGAGTGGTGCCGCTTGGCGTGCTTCTCACAGACCCGGACACATCACAATCTGACATGCTCCTACGTAGTGTCTCGAAGAGGGGGCAGGTTTTGAACATCTGAACACTTGACCTCGGCCTGAGGACTACTTGTCTCAGTGGGATCAACAAGCACATTTATAGCAACTGATTACTTTGTTCTAATCTGGGGTGTCCGAAATTGCGACTGAAATCAGCAGCTAGTTTTTCCGTGGGTTGAGAGTTGATATGTGCACAGATGCGGAAGTAGCACCGTATATTGGCCCGGGTACTGAGTGCAGGATGGCGTAGTACATCATATCTAACACGCTTGTTCACGTTGGCCTTCCGTTTGCCCAACAACTGCTTCTTCGATTCGTTGAGGGTGAAATTTCACCTCCAGAACCAGGTGCGATGGTTAGGTTCCGAGTTGGTATACCGGAGCAGCCGTTGGCTTTTCCTGGTATAGAAGTCTTCCTCATCGATCTTGACGCTATAATTTTAGTTAACTCCCGCAGGACTTTGGAGAACTCCAGCATCGATTCAGCCTTGATAAATGCTAATTCGTACTATGTCAGCATGGGGCCTAAGCAGGTGCTGTCCTTCCTGAAAGGCTGCTCACTTCAATCCACAAGTGGGACAGAGGAACTTAAAAAATAGATTTCCTTCCTCGCGCTCTGCTCTTACAGCTTGAGAGCACCTCTTGCTCTTACTACTGTGAAATGAGTCATAAGAAACCATTAGCAATCCGCCAATCCTAATGACCAACCCTCAAAACCAGTTGGCCTTTCTGCACGGTAATACAATGGTAGTCGCTCGAACCACCCCCGGGTCATGTTGTGCTTACCCGACAATGACATAGCGGCCAGCCGCTTGGTCATACGGGGTAAAAAAGAGATATTCCAAGCGCAAATTCATTATTGCGGTTTAAGAAACGGTTAAGGGGAAAGTGGAAAATCAATACAGACAACGCTAAGAAAGCTTAGATCAATCACCTACAGAGGCCGGTGATCTGCCAGCTGAAAAGATTGGAGGCAAGATCATTTGAATTCGGCGCGGTACAGCCTGGATCCGGAGGGCTTGTCACTGTGGAAGATAAATAGAAGTTTGATGAGAATTCCCCTTCCTTCACCTCCCGTAGTCACAAGGGAAGAATTGCTCTCTCGGACTCCGAGAAAGGCGAAGCTCTTTCGGATATTCTGGGGGCTTAGTTTCTTCCGGTAACGGAACCATCGAAACCGGCACTCATTGCCGTGGTTGACAAGGCGATGAAGGCATGCTGTTTTGCTCCTACATTTAGCAACAACAGGGAGGTTCGAGATGCCATGCGTGGTCTCAAGGTAGACTAGCGCCAGGAGTAACGGAATACCAAAAGAATCCTTAAGCATCCTCCACCGAGCGTCGAATCCCTCCTCGCCACATTATTTAACGCTACTGTCCGAATGCTGTACTTCCCACCAGCATGGAAACACCCCTGAATGTTCTCCATTCTGAACCTGGGAAGTTTCTGGCACTGCCCTCGTCTTATCGACCAATACGTCTGCTAGACACGACTAAACAGTTGTTTCAAAATATTCTACTTACAAGGATAAACTGTCGCTGACTTCTGCGTAAAGAAAAGTTTGGTTTCAGAACCAAACATAGTCATGCACTATATATTGCGTGCCACGTTGAAACAGTGGCCAGGAATATTGATGAGAAGAAGCTCACAGCCGGGGTTTTCCCGGATGTCGGTATGACCTTACATATCGTATGGGTCGTTTATCTCCTCGAAAATCTAACAGCCCTTAATTTCACCTTGTACATTGCGAAAACCATCTCTTCCTCTCTGCATGGTCGGACGTTCGAAGCGTCTTTCCCAACAGCCACTTCCATTTGTCGTAGCTTGCAGGCTAACGTGGTTCAGGGTGAAATAATTTCCCCCGTCATTCTCAGTCTATATATCATGGATATGTATTTGCATTTCCGCCATTTCGAGTTGCCTGACTACGCTGGTAACACGACCATCACAATCACGTCTGGCCAACCAGGGCTGATTATAAACTACCTGGAGTCATAACTAAGCGGCTTAAGAGCGGTTGCTGAAAGAATGGAAGAATGGAGGACCTCTATTAACGTCTCGAATAACACGGCAATGCTCTTCGCTAGGGTCAGTGGGCAAATCTCGATACCACGAACAGTTCAGATATTCGGGAAGCAATCCACGGATCGATATCGCCCGTTAACGTGGGGAGACCTTTGATACATGACTTACCTGGTCTAGTTACATCGATCACGTGAGAAAGAAAGCGGCACAGAGATTGGGGGTTTTGGGGCCTTTTCTAGGTAGGAGGAGTGTTCTCTCCATGAGAATTTGAGTTCAACTGTATAGGCAGTTAGTCCGTCGGAAAATGATTTACTTGCCCCAATTGGAGGTCTACCGTCGGCACTCATATTTAGTAGCTACGGTCTCTTCAATCCAAGTGTCTTTGCATTGTTTCCAGTTCACCCTGGTATTTTGGCAAAAGGCAAATTCACGAGGATTTTGAAGTGCCATTCTTTGCCGGCCACATCAGACCTCTAACGGAGAAATTCGACTCAATGTTACCTGGTGTGGAGATCCCCTTTCTTAGGTTGCTCGGCAGATGTTTACAGTGGCCGAGTTTTGACCTCTGTCTTGTAAAACATCCCAATGAAAGCAGGGATCAACAAACTTGTGGAAACCTGTCAAAATGTGGCCACGTTGGCGTACTGAATCGTGCCCAACTGGCACCCTTCGAATACCCTAAGATTTCATCTACGTTTACTCCCCCCTCTCAGTTGTAAAGCGAACGCCAGGGTGTAACACACAAAGACAGGGCACGACCACCACTCTTCCCAGGCATGACGGCTTGACGTGCATGCCTGATTTTCGCCACGAGTCTAACCTTAAACATGACCAATCTTGTTTCGAAACTCAGAGACCCTTTCAGCCTAAGTTATGTCTCCTCATAAATGTCTATTGCCTCTTGAGCAATTGTGGTCAGTTTGTCCACGTCGAAGTTTTCAACGGCAACTGGAACTCGTTAGTGTAGGTGCAATTCAATTATAGTTTAAGGTGCCTTACTCAGCCCAGCGATGCTGTTAAACGCAGGAATGGCAAAACAGACCAAGTGATATCGACTTGAGCTTTTGAGCTATTTTCCGCCCTACTTTATCTCTTTGTTTGGTAGTTGTTTGACGTACATTCATTCACTAATTCATTCATTTAAAATGAGAAAACTGTCGTATCAAAGGATTAATAGCAAGTCGAGTCAGATGAGTAAAATTTCAGTAGTCTTTCCACGCACCACTGCAGCCACAAGCAGCACTACAACCACACATCCTGCCGGGAAGGATAAACAACGGCAAACCAGGTTGCACTTGAGGCTGTAACACCCCTGGCTTGTCGGCACCTCAGCCTCTCCTCTTAAAATACAGCGGTCCGTTCGCTACACGCACGAACGGAGCAATATCACAAGCAGTCATACAAACAAAAACACCAGTTCCTAAATATTTGTTGATTGTTATAATAAATCTAAGTACCAGGTTGATATTGACTAAGAATATTATTCAAAAGACAATGCCAACCCAACCATGCCACATCCTCTTTACAGCGGAGACGTTTCCAGTCACAGCTACCTAGTACATTGGTGTATTTATAACGTCCTACATGACAAAATTAATTTGAAAAATGTAATTTCGTACTCGATCAAATTATCAGCTATCGTAACTAAGGGTTTTCGTGATTTTTTTCCACATTTCCTTCAGAATGTGGAAAGGCATTCATAGTAATTAATGTACGAACGATACGTTCGTTTGCACGTAGAATGTAGAATCAATGGAGTAATAAAAACAGTCAATAGAAACATTTTGGCAGCTTGATTTTGAAATCCAGTAAAGGAAGACAGGTCACCTTTTAAGTTCTTCACAGATAAACATGTATTGACTGTGTGAATTGGACTTAAAATAAAGTTTACCTTCAGTGGCGGGCTTTTGTAATAATCTTTATGATTTTTTGGGCAGTTAATTACAAGGAACTTCTTGATCAATTCTACGCCTTCTCTGCCAAAAACAGGAAACAACTAGCTGGAGTTAGTTAAGAAAACAATATTTTGCCACATGAAGCAACAGGAACCTGTATACATTATGTCAAATTCTATTATTACTGAACTGGAGTTTTCAGGGTTCCCAAGGAAGTGGCAGTCGGTCTCGTGGAGGAGTCCCTCTGGGGGTGGGCATAAGAGCCGCAACGAGACGCAACCGGTTGCAGTGGTGTCAGGCGCTGCGCTTTCTCGAACAGCCGGGACCCGTCGTGGCACTGGCTTCTTTCCCTGGCAGTGGGAACACGTGGGTTCGCTACCTGCTGCAGCAGGTCACAGGTGGGAATTACAGAACATTTTTATTTCTTGTAAGACTCTGCGTTTGTCACTAATTCGTATTGTTTTATTCAGAAGTTTAATGAAATCTCGGAAATGATTTTATCTTGTATGCTTATCAACTAACTAACTCCATGGAGGGGAGTCATTCTTGAAAAACTAAAATTTCTCAAGTAATCACTTACTCTGTTTTATGAAATCGGAAAGTTTATTACCGCCCTTACAAAAGACTGCCCTTTGCCCCATTCCTTGCCATATCAAGCCAGTCCACGTATTCCCAATGGACTTTTATCCCACAATTTTAAGCATCATCATCATCATCATCCTCGCAGCTAAGATTATGCCCAAGTCTTCGAGTGGTCACTTTCCGGTAGGTTTCTACACCAACGTTCTGTATTCATTTCTATGCTCTCTCGTACATGTTATATATACGCGAGAGAAGAGAGGTGCATAAATGGGTTCCTAAATTTTATTACACCAGATTCTTAAAGAACTTAAACATTCTTTTATACATATTCTTATATTTTAGTCCTGACAGCTTATTCCTACATTGTTCCTTTCTCTCATTTCAGACATCAGAATGATGTAGCTTATCTCATACAGCTAAATTTTACGTAGTGTATAAAAAATGTTGTACATTTTGAAATGGAAAGTCTCCGAGAATATGGACGACGGAATATAGAATTTAGGAAATATTGCAACGAAATAAACTATTTTAAATTTAATAAATATACGACACTATTCTTCATGCCATTCGTACCTTCAAATCGTGTTTGATTTTTTTGTAAGTTAACAGTTTTGTAACTGTTAGGTGTAACTGTAATTATTAGTGGCGACAGTCAGAATTATGTGTGTGTCACCGCCGAAAAATTTAATGTTGGTTTAAACTGAAACTATGTGAGGCACTAAAATTCATTCGAGGCTGTAATTATTAGTGTGACGGTAACTAACCGTGTTCTGGCATATGAAACTGTGTAGTTTGGTAGGTACGAAATTTTATATTTTGACATGTGGAACTTTTTAGTCTGCATGGTATGAAAATGTATATTATGGCATATAAAGCTGTGTAGCCTGGTAGGTACGAAAATTGATATTTTGTCATATGAACCTGTGTAGTCTGGTAAGTACGAAAAATTGATATTCTGGCATATGAAACTGTGTAGTCTGGTAGGTACGAAAATTAACGTTCTGGCATATGAAACTGTGTATTCTGGTAGGTACGAAAATATATATTCTGGCATATGAAACTGTGTAGTCTGGTAGGTACGATAATATACAGGGTGTCCCAGGAGGAATGTGCCAGACTTCGGGAGGGTGTTCCTTATATTAAAGTATGCCGAAATAACTCAAAACACTTATGTCCAAAGTTGAACGGTTACGGAGATAATGGCCAGATAAATTTGAAACTTTGACAGCTGTTACACATTTGTTGATTGCCAAATACATATTAAAACTGGCAGGAATATGTGGTTTCTGTAATGTTAATATCTGTACTTAACATCAAACTAACTTGTGAGTGACATAAAGCCATTAAATGGAACTACAAAAAAAACTCGCACGCATGTCATGGTTGTCCTTAGGGTTCCAAGCACTATACATGACACATGTATGGCAAGAACTGACTAACATGACTGACTGCGCATTCTGGTATAAGGCTAGTGTGAGCTGACTTTCCGTAATCGGACACCACACTCAAGGACCAACATCGATAAGACTTGTCAGCTGACAGGTACAGTGCGTGGACCCGCCA
>Ga0268261_10003270_pt1 | contig 11880 bp, 5 predicted proteins | sample TergutNc150P1_FD_190353 | JGI IMG/M metagenome (GOLD analysis project Ga0268261, IMG submission 190353) | Nasutitermes corniger P1 segment gut microbial community from laboratory colony in Florida, USA - Nc150 P1 (SPAdes) (version 2) | ecosystem: Host-associated > Arthropoda: Insects > Digestive... | reverse complement strand
TCCTCCTCCTCCTCCTCCTTTTTCTTCTTCTTCTTCATTTTGGGGACAGGAAAAAAGTCTGCTGGAGAGGGATCAGGGGCAAATTTTGTCTGTGGAACCACAGGAGTTTTGTTCTTTATGAGAAACCTATGGACAAAGAATACTTTGTGCATGGGAGCATTGTCATGGTGAAGAAACCGGCTGTGTTATGTGGAAAGTTCTGGCCATTTTTCCCACCCTGCTTTGTATAGATGATGTAAAAAGGTCAGGTAGAACTCTTGATGCACTGTTTGACCCATGGAAGTGAACTCAGCGCACCAGACCTCAACAGTCAAAGAAAATGTCAAGTGTGATCTTCATGTTCATTCTGCTCTGTTTGGAGATGATTGTGACTTTTACTGTGAAGATTGCTGCTTTGTCAAAAAATACCTCCACATATTGTTAACATCTTTTTGTTGTTAGGACATGCTTTGGATGATACCCGTTTTATTGGCAAAGGATCAGTTCTCACAGTACTCTTTCTATCTGTTGTCTTCTGTCTTTATGTGTAGAATTCTGTTCAGTGAAAGGTACTTCCAAACTGCAGTGCCAATGAACTGCTTGTGTGCATCTCCTGTTACCACATGCCTTGTGGTAATAATAATGAAGATGATGATGAAGATAATAATAATAATACATCAGTTGCATTTATAGTGTTAGGTATGTCTGGAGTGACATACAGGTCTTTATGGTGTTATAAATGACACTGACTTCTTTCAGATGGTTTTTGCTTGCATTTTCAGTCAGGGAATTTAGTGTAAAAGAAAGAGATGTAGTTTTTGTTTTATTTTACTCCTTTCTATTTATTACACAGTTCTCTCAACAAATACAGTAACCTTACCCAGCACCCATGTATTGTTCCAAAAATAATGTAAAGTGTATGTCGTATGTTCTGAAGTCTGTGAAGATCAGTAACATTTGCTGAAGGGCTGTGCAGCGTGGAACTGCATTGCTTTGTCCATTCCCTAAAACTGTGGTTTCCAGGCTTTTTCATTTTCAGTACACAGAGCACTTGGTCATCATGGTGATTTTTGTAGAACACCATAAAAATTTGTGTTTTTAATGTGCTCTAGTTCAGTGACTCTTCTCACTTCAATGTGAACATTAACTTGTGCTCAGTTTGAGTAGAAATGTGTATATTGCAACAAATCCATGTTATACAACTGTCAGATGTGATGTTTCAGACCTACTGACTACGTAGATCCAGACGAGGCATTCTGGAATAATGAAAAGGAGCCAGCTGAGACATCTGAATGCCAGACTCCAGAAACACAGCTTTCTCAAACTTCAGATGTATTAGAGGACACAGAAGTGCCTCATACCCCTCAAGTAACAGATCCTGGTGATACAGCTGAAGGTTAGCATTCTGTGAAAGTGAAAACTGTAGAAATGTTGCATTTCACAGACACATTTTTAGGCATGTTTGCAAAATTGCAAGAAGCCACCCTTAGCTTCATCATGTCTGTTTGTCTGTCTGTTTGTCCCTCCATCTGCATGGAACAACTCTGCTCCCTCTGGATAGATTATAATGAAAATTGATATTTGAATATTTTCCAAAATTTGTTCTGAAGATGCTACTTTCATTAACTGTTTTCAAGCCTAGTGGCTAGTTTATACCACCAGGTTTAACATTCACAAATTCTACCTGGTGCTCACATTGCATGTGTGTGTGTTTTTTGTGGATCTCAGAACAAACACCACCTTCTGCCCTTTGCAACCTTAACAGATTGATTTTTGTTACCGAGGTGGAGAGTGTAATGTGCACTATGCACTGAGTCTTTATATAAAACAGATAGGCTTTAGATTTGATAGAAGCCATCCCATTGTATTATTCAATATTCAAAAAAGTGGTTTATTCAGTCTTAACACAACATCAGTATATAGTCAATAATACATAGTTTTGGCTACATGTTTTGGTTTTACCAAACCGTCCTCAGGCCAATATTTTCTCTGTAGAGATACATTTAGTGTGTGTATACATTATGGGATTCAGTAGTGTTGACATAAAAGCATACCAGTTTAAAATTGTAATTTCAAGTTTAAAATCTATTGACAGAATGTATTTTTAAAAACATATGTAAATTTTCTTATCATTGTGAAGGTACTTTTATAGTAAAACTTATGTCAACTTATACACATATCGAGGTGTTCTAGAACTCATATCAAATGGACGTTCAAATAAGGTTGTGTTACTCTCGGTGTATATATGCATGTAGTTAGAGCCAAATTTTGTCATATATTTCTGCATATATTCTTAATTCTGAAATAGTAGTTTATATCACAAGTATGCTCAAGCTGTCCAATAGGAGGTCAAGTTCAAGGCTGTGTGTATGCACACAGTATAAACTTACACAACTTCTATATATGCGTACGTGATTGATCTGTTTATAGATGCAGTTTTGTATCACTTGGAAGTTCTATGTAGTACGTGTACGTGTTTGCTAATGGTATGGCAGACTCCTGTGTAAATTGTTGTATGAGATTGATGTATATGTTTCTGTTTATTTTGTGTTGGTATTTGATTTTTTATGCAGAGTAGAAACTTGCATTGTGTATGTGAGTGTGAGTAATGCTTGTTTTCAAAAATACATTCTGTCAATAGATTTTAAACTTGAAATTACAATTTTAAACTGGTATGATATTATGTCAACACTATTGAATCCCATAATGTATGTACACACTAAATGTATCTCTATATAGAAAATATTGGCCTGAAGATGGTTTGGTAAAACCAAAACATGTAGCCAAAACTATGTATTATTGACTACATATTGATGTTGTGTTAAGAGTGAATAAACCATTTTATTGAAGATAGGTTTCATCTTTCAAGGGTTAAAATCTGACAAGTAACAGGTATATTCCACGAAGACCTAAGCACATTTACAATAGTCTCTCACTGAATTTTTCTTAGAATGTGAAATTTTTTAGGCAAAAGTTGTAGAGAAAATCAGAACACACATTTTATGTTCAATAACCTTTTCCCAAAAATTGTTTCATTTTTGAGAGAATATGGAAAAATGTGGCAGATCCAGACAGGTCACAGATGACATTGTAATATGGCATATGCGTTTTGCATGCTAGATAATTAAGACTTGACACATGCGCAAAATATATAATACTCATTACTTTTCCATGGTGACAGTGGTTAGGCAAACATGCCTCCTTGTTACATGATATATACATTGTGTGTCTTTTTAGATTATATTTACTGAATTGATTGATTTTAGAAGTACAGGATTTGGTAAAGCATCGTATTACAGGGTTAGGATTTTATCTGATGCATTGGTTGCTTCCTGCTATTCCAATTTCCTGTCAAGTTGGCAGCCACATATCTTATTTCAGTGTGTTACAGTTAACCTTTAAACAGATGGGTTGATATTTAAATGTTAATGCATGTTTTAAGAAAGACTTAGACTGCTAGTGGAACCAGCACACCTGTAGCCTAAATGCCTTGAGAATACATGTCCCTCATTTTGAGCTCAGGCAGTGTAGTAATGAGTCTGTGGGCTGAGTGACCAAGGAACTGGTTTGATTGCTGGCAGGAGCAAGGAATTTTTCTGTTCTCCAATAACGCAGTCCAACTGTGGGTCCCACCCAGGATCCTATATAGTCTGGGGCATGAAGCTGACCACTTACCTCCATCTACTGCATGCAAGTATACATCCACTGCCCCTTGTGCCTTTGTTGTGTGGTACATCAAATGCCTTTGATGTTTTACACTTCTTGGATTGTATAGAAAATTTCCCCATGGTTGTACCTCTTCAATTTTTAGTAGTGTGTGGGTTTGAGCTGTATACATGTTTCAGGCATGTCCACTGTCCATCATCAGGAGTATCTCGACACTGTATACACGCAATAGGTATTTGTCATTCTAATTTTGTTGGTGTCTGCTAGCATGGTCAGGATGGAGTTCCATCCTGCCACGCTAGCAAACTCCAACAGAACTGGAATGACAGATACCTATTGCGTGTATACATTGTCAGGATACTCCTGATGATGGACAGTGGACATGTCCGAAACATGTAAAAGGTAAAGTAATCCCACTACAGGCCTAGTGGCCTTTGGGGTTTCTGGTAGGTTAAGGCTCCAGAATTTCTAGACACTCGGCACATGAAGGTGGTAAGGTCATCACCCTTACGCACCAGCTGTCTTTACCCCCAGGAATATCCTGGTACTCATTTTTAGAGGCTGAGTCGACCCCAGGGCACATGGAACTGTCTGATGCCCCGGAAAAAATCCCCAGTGACCGGGGATCGATCCTGGGACCCTCCGACTAGTAGCCCGAAACATGTAGAGTACTTTATCAAATAAATTTGAGAAATTGTGCATCCCGTTGGCTTTCATTGTAAGAATATATCACGATGCACGTTCCTATGAATGTTAAACTTGGTTCCAGATACACTGCAGACTTGTACAGGTGGCATGAAGTTGCGTCGCCGCACTGCCACAAAAGAGAAATATGATGGACTGGATATATCAGATGTATCCACTGACTTTCATTCTGATGACAGTGACAACTGGGAAGTGTCTAAAAGCCGGAAGAACAGGCCTAAAAAGCGGAAGAGAATAAACAGTCCTGCCCTCCTCAACTCTAGCAAGAAAAAGGGTGCTTCACAAGAGGTAGAAAATGTTTGGCAGTTTTTTGTTTATTACCTAATTTGCATTCCTCCCACATGTCATATACTCCTTTTTCATATCTTCCCCAACTAATTTATTTTTATCACTTCTGAACTGTTTGTAATGTAAATTGCATTCCTGATACCTGTCATATATTTCCTTTTTATCTTTACTCCAACTAATTTATTTTCATTACTGCTGAACTCATGTGACTGCAATATAGATTCAGACGAGAGTCATGCTCTTGGTGTCTCAATTTAGGTGACAACTTGCTGTCAGAGTTCTCTCCATCTCCTAACACATTTTAAGCCCATTACAATAAATAGTATTGAATTTGATTAGGAAGTATTCTTCATACTAACAACATAATGTGAATGTTCACTTCTCCAGTATTCAGTAATTTTCATGCTTATATCAGTCATTTTTTGTCTTACAAAATTTTGACACAAGTATTCAATTAACCTGTCAAGTGTGGAGTGCCACACTCTGCTCACCAAACATGATCACCACCTGCCCTGCAAATGCTGAGCTGTGCTCTTGTGCTGCCTGCTGAGTCCCATACATCTGTCTGTCAGACACATGTGAGGCAAGTTTAATCCAGCTGCTTGATTTTTATTGATACAATAACTGGCTTTCAGGTGGTGTGAAACACAGTTTCGAGAAATTATTATTTTTTCCAGGTGCCTGTAAATGAAGACTGATTTAGTTGAATTTTCTAGGTGCACACCCTGCTTTATTTTTCTCTCTGTCAATCAAATGAAAACTAAAATGAATGTTACCACATTTGTCATGAAGCTGACGTTTGGGGCTTTCAAGTGGTACATGACATCATTCATATACATCAATGGCTTCCTCTTTCTTCAGAGCTGATACTATGTTTCAGTTATACAAGGTGACACAAAAAACCGGGAACTTTTGAAATGCGTAGTGGCAGCCATGTACAGTTGGCAGCACTGTGGAACAGAGACCTTGAGCTACAGACAACCTCGCCATTCAGTAATCATGGATCAGTGGAATGGTCAATAGCATGCTTTCGCCATAAAAATGTTTTACAAAAACAGTGATAGTTCTGACGTTTTTTCAATTTAGGGTGTCATGGTCGGGTTCCCACGAAACACGCAATAAAAACTTGGATTAAAAACTTTGAAGAGACTGGATCGGCTCTGAAAAAGAAACCGACAGGACGACCGAAAAGTGCTCGTACTCCGCAGAATATCGAAGCTGTACACGTTTCAGTCTTACGGAGCCCACGGCGTTCAGTTCGTAAGCTAGCAGCTGCGGTCAGGTTGTCCCGAGAGTGTGTTCGCTGAATTCTCCATGTTGATTTAAAATTTCATCCGTACAAGCTGCAGATCGTGCAAGAACTGAAGGAGAACGATCACCAGTTGCGATTAGAATTCTGTCAACAAATTACGACAAACATAAACGAGGACAATGAATTTCTGGACAAGCTGTGGATGTCAGATGAGGCCTATTTTCATCTCACAGGTTACGTGAACAAGCAGAACTATCGTTATTGGGCAGACAGCAACCCTAAAGAAGTTAATGAACGCCCATTACACAGCAGCAAGGTGATGGTATGGTGTGCAGTTTCATCACATGGGGTCATCGGACCTTACTTTTTCGAAAATGAAGAGCGGATCACAATGACTGTCACTTCGGATCGGTATGTTGAGATGCTGCAATCTTTTGTTGCACCTGCATTGAACAATTTTCCACAACTTCACGAAGCCTAGTTTCAACAAGATGGTGCGACATCGCACACTGCAAGGCAGTCAAAGGCAGCTGTGCGAGAACTGTTCAGTAACCGTGTCATCTCAAGATTTGGTGACATTCCCTGGCCCCCAAGATCACCGGATTTGTCCGTTTGTGATTTTTTCTTGTGGGGCTACCTTAAGAATCGGGTCTACACGACTCGGCCAGGGACACTGGATGAATTGAAACAAAGAATCCAAGACGAAATTTGTGGTATCCCAGCTTAGATGTTGCAGCAGGCAATGGGGAACCTCAACGGCAGATTGAAAGAATGCTACGTACAGGAGGGCGCCATCTACAGGACGTAATTTTCAGACATTGATAATTTGGATTACTGTCTCTTAAAAGGCAAGATGTAATGTTTCAATTTTTGTCAATAAAATTTTTTTGTTGCATTTCTTCAATTTTTGTTGGGTTTTTCAAAAGTTCCAATTTTTTTTGTGTCACCCTGTACTTGAGACTGCACTGTCATGTGCTCGTGGCATTGAGTAGCGAGGATTTGTTGCTAGAAGAACTTACTGATCCTGATCCAAGTAGTTTAAGTTCAGGTGATGATTCATGTAAGGCCAGTGATTTGGCTGTAGGTGACGGAATTTTTGTTAGGAAGTGGGGATAACAAATATGATGACTTTGTGCATGGTGCTACTGCAGGTGCTGTGAGTGTCACTGCTTTTATGTGGGTGGATATGCAGAATCATATAGAGCAGAGAGAACAGTTTGTCGGTAACTGTGGGCCTCAAACTGCAGCACAAATTGAAACTTATTTTGCGAAAGTGTTCAGCAGTGATAAATGCGTGTTTGAGTTATGTCTGATGACCATGTGTGGTAGGAACATGCAGATGACATTGCAGATTTATTATAAAGTATATGTGGTATGTGTTGAATGATTTATAATGAAAACTGTTATGTAATTTGGTTGGTTGAAGATAACCTGCACTAGCCTCGTAGTGGTCTTGCAAAACCAAGCTCACATGTTGGGTGTTCTGTGCAGTTGCCAAAACACCAAACATACAGCCTCATTTTGTGTGAATTTCTGATATTCTGTTTTACTTTCAGGTGTTTAATGTGTTGATATACTTCAGATTTAGATAAAAATGTGATATCCACATTCAGTTTCATTTCAAGTTAGATTACTCTGATAGGATAAGATTTGGAATTTTGTCCAAACTAAGTAACTTACCAATAGAAGCAGTATATTCTGTGGGTCCTTGACTGTTCAAGGTTTTTACTCTCTGTAGGAACCATGTGGTTGGTTCCTTACCATCACCATAGAGTCCCACCCTTGTACTACAGAATAAGCCAGCTCTGTCTTGTTGTTTAATGTTAGAAATTGCTAATCCTGTGGAAAATAAATTGGCTTATACACTAACATTTTCCTACCTGTAAGCTGTGTAATGGTGTTTATGACCTCATTAGCCATCTAGTAATCAACATTAAAATCAGTTGTGTGTTACTAATAAACTGTAGTTATAAATGAGACTTATAAAATTGTATCTTTCCTACAGTGCCCACAGCAACCACCACTTAACCAAGAAGAAGCTTTACCAAAAATGGTTCAAGGCTCTATGTCAAAGATCAAGATTCATGATGGTGTTGAAAAATTGGCAGCAAAGAAACGCCGGGTAAGGAAGAATCTTTTTCCCTGCAGTGAAGCTTCCAGCAGTGAACCTAGTCACCAACTACAGCAGGAAAAGTGCCAGAAACTTGTAAACTCAGCTACCAACAAGTCATATGATTCTGCAGTTTCTGATACATTCAGAACCATGCTATCTGTGAGTCAGACTGGCATGATTACCGCTAGGGACTTGAAAACCAAGGCGCTGTTCTCGTTCCAGAATCATAAAGTAGGTGATGTTATCAGAATAGTAAAGAATGTTGAGAAGGGTGGTGTGATTATTGATGCAATCAATTTAGAAATGGAGAAGGATGAGTCTCCTGAATCTGTAACACAAAATGTTGAAGTCTGTGATGGGAAGGTACGAGCTGGAAAACCTTCATCTCGAAACTTTGTGGATGTGTCAGAAAAACCCAAACAGACACATGGGCAGGAAACAGTACCTGGACTGGCATCTATTACAAGTTACAAGAAAAGCCATAAGATTATGCATAAGAATGTTGGCGTCAAGAAATCTGATACAAGGGAGAATGTCAAGCAGGCCGCTGGGTTTCCGGTCCTTACCCCACATTCAAGTCAAGTTTGTAAGACTCAGATGGTGATTAAATCTCAATCCATCACTGCAACTAATTGTCCCTCAGGTTCAAGTTCTAACACAGATTGTAAAGCACCATCCAGGTGTGCGTCTCAGGGGCAGAAGAATAAGACCTTAAGGCAATCTCTGGTTAATGTCCAGACCGAAACTGACGTTATTTGTATCAGTGATAATAGTGATGATGAGATAGAATGGTTGTGTTCAAAGTATAATCCAAAGTTGGACTATAAGCTTGATAGAGAGAAACAGGCTCTCAAGAAAGGTGGACAGTCAGTAGTAAAGACAGAAGGCAACTTGACTCCAAAACAGACATACATTTCTCCAAAAAGTGATCCCGGTGTGCAAAGAAATATACCGACATGTGGAATGGGAGCAGCAGCTTCCACTGGCAATAATGTCAATACACTTCCAAATCAGGTCCAAACTCTAATTACAAACCCCAGCAATAATACTACATATCTTACCCATACTTCAACTTTACTACACGACAAGGTTGAAGAAGAGTTTCCAGTGATGCATAATCATGTGGGAACTCATACTGTTCAAGAAAACCAAGATAGTGTGAGTGAAGCAGTATTAACAGTGAAACCAAGTGGCAGTTTCCATAGTATTTCAGGAAACTCCATGTTACGGACAGAGTCAATTGAGCATGTCCAAAGCCATGTTCCAGGACTTAGTACTGCCAAAACAGTTTTATTACCAATTCCTTCTAACAGCACACAGAACAATCGAAATGTTCCTTTAAGAACACAAGACACCCTGACTCCAAAACAGACACATAATGCTCCAAAAAGTAATTCTTGTGTGCAAAGAATGGTACCTACATCTGAAATGGAAGCAGCAGCTTCCATTGGCAGTAGTGGCAGTACACTTCCAAATCAGTCCCAAACTCTAATTACAAACCCCAACAATAATACTACGTATCTTACCCATACTTCAGCTTTACTACATGACAAGGTTGAAGAAGAGTTTCCAGTGATGCATAATCATGTGAGAACTCATACTGTTCAAGAAAACCAAGATAGTGTGAGTGAAGCAGTATTAACAGTGCAACCAAGTGGCAGTTCTTATAGTGTTTCAGGAAACTCTGTGTTACAGACAGGGTCAGTTGAGCATATCCAAAGCCATATTCCAGGACTGAGTACAGCCCAAACAGTTTTATCGCCAGTTCCTTGTTACAGCACACAGAACAATCAAAATGTCTCGGTAAGAACACAAGACACCTTGACTCCAAAACAGACACATAATGCTCCAAAAAGTAATCCTTGTGTGCAAAGAATGGTACCTACATCTGAAATAGAAGCAGCTACTTCCACTGGCAGTAGTGTCACTACACTTCCACAGTATTTCCAAACTCCAGTTACAAACCCTGACAATAATACCACATATCTTACCCATAACTCAACTCTAATACATGACAATATTGAAGAAGGGTTTCCAGTAGACCATAGAAATGTGGGAATTCATACTGCTACAGAAAATCAAGGTACTGTGAGTGGAGCAGTCTTAACTGTGCAACCAGGTGGCAGTTCGCACCATGTTTCAGGAAACTCTGTGTTACAGACAGAGTCAGTTGAACATGTCCAAAGACATATTCCAGGACTGAGTACAGCTAACACAATTTTATCACCACTTCCTCTTTCCAGCCCACAGAACAATCCAAATACACCTGTACATCATTCAGTGGCTGCTGGTGAAACCATTACTTCTGTACAGCATTCTAGTTCCATGAGTAATGGTCCAGTACATAACTTACAAATTAATGTTGGAAGCCAACTTGTTCCCTCTCACGTACCTGGAAGCCAAGGTTCTAATGTACATCCTTACATTTTTATATTAGGATCATCCCCTGGTACTTCAGTAATCCAAGTGACTACAGATAGTACAAACAGACCTCCACATGCACACACACAAGACATCAGTTCTGATGCTCAGTTAGTCACAACAAATAGTCCTGGGTTCAATTCAAGTACTTCATCCAGAATTCCATACCCTCAGTTAACGCAGACAACAGTTCCTACCCCTCAGTTAGTTGACCCCTTAGTTGACAGGGCAAGGAATTGTCATTTGCCAGTATATCAAACAAATGATAATCTGCCAGTTGCAGTGAGGAGTTCCCATTTGCCATCAGTCCAGACAAGGAATCCTGGCTTTTCATCAACCCCAACAGAGCATCCACATACTCCAATAACACATACTCAGCATCCTCAATCCCTTTTGGCCAATACACGTGTTCCAGGCATTCATCTATCTTCTCATACTCCAGAAGGCCAGACAAGAATTCCAAGGACTCCATTAACCAAGACAAGAAATTCTGTGACTACAGCAGTGCAGACCAGGAGTCCAGGCACTCCAGTGGCACGCACAAGCAGTGCTGGCACAGTGCTTGGCAAGACGAGTCCAGGCACTCCAGTGGTACACACAAGCAGTTCTGGCATTGTGCTTGGCAAGACGAGGAGTCCAGGCACTCCAGTGACACTCACAAGCAGTGCTGGCATTTTGCTTGGCAAGACGAAGAGTCCAGGCACTCCAGTGGCACACACAAGCAGTTCTGGCATTGTGCTTGGCAAGATGAGGAGTCCAGGCACTCCAGTCTCACACACAAGCAGTTCTGGCATTGTGCTTGGCAAGACGAGGAGTCCAGGCACTCCAGTGGCACACACAAGCGGTTCTGGCATTGTGCTTGGCAAGACGAGGAGTCCAGGCACTCCAGTGGCACACACACATAATTCTGGCTCAGTGCTTGGCAAGACGAGGAGTCCAGGTAAAATTTGTTTTTCACAGGCATCGAGTTCTGGTGTTCCAGTTGTCCAGGCAAGGAATTCTGGTTCTTCATTATTTCAAGCACAGACTCCTGTTGCTCACGTAAATTCTGGTACCAGACTGCCACAGGGGAGAGGACACCCAAGCAGCAGACCAGAAAGAGATAGGACTGATGTGGTACAGCAAAGGGATCAAACAGCTAGACTAGTAGTTATACCAGGTGATGATAATGTTAGTAGGTATGGACTAGTCTTTCCTTCTGGGGCCAAAGTTATCTTAACACCTGAACAAGTTGCTGAGATTCGTGCTGCTAATGGTGGCCTTTTGACATCAAACTTTGGAATGTAAATACCGTATTTACCTGAATGCAAGACAACTTTAACCCACGGGTATACTACTTTTTATAACACATGGCGCACCTATAAATACTAATTTTTAGGCAAAAATGGCAATTTTGTACATTTATATTTTATTGATGCAAAATTAATTTTTATTGACTTCAATACATGCCCCTGTT
>Ga0268261_10003269_pt1 | contig 11884 bp, 7 predicted proteins | sample TergutNc150P1_FD_190353 | JGI IMG/M metagenome (GOLD analysis project Ga0268261, IMG submission 190353) | Nasutitermes corniger P1 segment gut microbial community from laboratory colony in Florida, USA - Nc150 P1 (SPAdes) (version 2) | ecosystem: Host-associated > Arthropoda: Insects > Digestive... | reverse complement strand
CCACCGTGGGCATGGATATTTGTCTGTTGTGAGTGTCGTGTGTTGTCAGGTAGAGGTCTTTGCGACGAGCTGATCACTCGTCCAGAGGAGTCCTACCGATTGTGCTGCGTCGTTGTGTGTGATCTAGAAGCATCAAGAATGAGTGCTCCATATATATATATATATATATATATATATATATATATATATATGACATTAGTCGCCTAAGGGTTAACACTCTGATCAATGTACAAGTAGAGTTTGCTGATCAGTCTTCTTTCCTGCCAGTCGATACCCCAGATATTCATAGTGATTTAAAATTAAATATATTATGCCGTCATCTACATTACGCTGCCATGGCGTCAAATTTCACGAGGGTTAAATATAACTCCCCTGTATATAAAAGAGAAACATCTTAGAATTTTACTATAAATGAAAAAGTTTAGCATGGCGAAGGTTAGAAAATTTCATAAACTTTCTAAAATTTTTCCTTGCTTAACACTTTGTTTCAGATTCTGCCTTTTCCTAAAAATGCGGCAGAAAACCGTGTAATTGTTAGGAATGATTTTTCCTGAGTACGGGAAAATCCACCACTTGCGCTAAATGTCTGCGCTATAGCATTTAGTATGTATGAAGACGTCGGCAGATGCACAATGTGCTGTCAATGTTAAAGGTTGTTATAAAGACGACGATTACACTGCCGCTCACCAGTTATTCCCTCGATATTTCAAGTCAGCTCACAATAATCCTGTTCCACCAGCTCATGTCATCCAAATATGGATTGAAATCATTGATGAGGTAAGTCAAGTCCAAGGAAAGAAAGACTGGCACATACGCCAGAAAATACGGACACTGTCAGTGCTGGCTGAGAACGTCCTGCGCGTTAAACATATCACAACAGACAGGCGTTCACGATGTATTTAATATAGGGATTTGAACTTCTAGTCCTACAAGATCCAGGCAGCCTCGGAGGCACAAGAAAGTGACTTAATTAGCCGCCTGATCTTTTTGTCTCGCATCTGAACTCGTATGGACAGACTTGCAGTTCGAAATCTGTTTGAGCACGATATTGGTCATTTTCATCAATCCGGATTCTATACAAACGAAATTTACTATACCGGGCAAACGAAGCCCCATCAAATTCACCAAAACACATTACACAGTGCGAATGTTACTGTATGGTGTATGGTACCGTTTTTGGGCTTACTGACCCGTACTAATTCGAGGAAGATAAAGGCGGTTGCGAACACGTTTAACATCAGCCACTATGACCACATGATTCAGACCGTCAGTTTCCTCAAATCAACAAGGTAGAAAATTCAAAAGATGAGGTGACTTGGCGTATGGCAGTAATTCAATAAACGCCTTCAGCGGGTTGTTTCCTAATCACGTCAATTCAGAAATGGTGATGTTTCTTGGCTGGCAAGGTTGCCTGTTTTGTCGACTTGTGTTGTGCATTTGTTCTGCTACTGAAATAATTACATTATATTCATCTCCCACAAAATATTGCCAAAATGAAAATGAAAATTGGAAAAAAAATTTCGATGTGCATGGAATGTTGTGGCGCTTCTTGGTAGGGGTCTATGAGGACTCAAGTTTAGAACAGTGTCTGTGCAATGGCGGAAATCACTTTGAATACGTCGTTTTCAAAAGTAATAAACCTTGTATATAATTTCAGATAGGCTTAAGTTATTTACAATTTTGTAAGAAAACTACTGGTATTAAGTACTCTTGTATATACAATCTCTTTACTGTGCCGAAACCAGTGTTTCCGTGAAAACACTTAATTTCTCTGCCGCACCCTATATTTCTGTGACTAGTTGTACCCTTGCGAATAATTAATTTGCAAAAACAGTAAAATATTTAATCAACAAAAATTACATAGTTTTACCTCGTAATCAACGTTTAGCCTGCTAATGTGGAGAATATGGTGAGCTGCTTAATAATGCCAGTATTTCTATATGTAGTATTTGGTGACTTACATTTGGCAACGCTGAAAGCCTTCGCTTTTTCTCTGTCTGCACAACGTCTCAACACTCTAACAATCGTGAAAGGTGTCCAAGGCCATATTTGTATGTAAACACTGAGTCAGCTATCAACGAGACCCTTAGTTAGCCATGAATGCATAAGTGTCATAAGTCCTGAGAGCGTAGAGGGCAGTTAAGTCTTGTATTTAGTAAATGGAATGGAATGTTTAGGTCATAAAACCTAATGATATTAATAACAGGCAGCTGAGTAGCGGTGCTTAGGTAGGGGGAGGAAACATTGCCACCAAGTACCTTGCAGGTGTTCGAATTCTGTCAGTTTACATTTTGCTGACGGACGCGGTAGTTGTGCTACGGTTGTCCGCAAAATGCAACGTAGCGAGGTTTCGCGTGTGAAACGGGCTCGTCTGCTGTCTCAGAACACGAGAAATCGTAATGCATTCGGAGAGCGACGAGGGGAAATATTACGCATCCGCTGACACGGAGGACGAAAAGGAGCGACGCCCACCTTCGTGACGGTTTTCAAGTTCACAGCCTCCAAACCGAGATTTTTCCGTCAGCAGCTCACAAGACGATAATAATGGTCATAGATCATCTAATGGTAATGTGGCAGGTCAACAGCCATGACCCTCTCAGTGGACACTGCCACCTAAATCCCTAAGGCGTGTAGTGCACACCTTTTCTGGGGACCCCTACGGGAAAGCAGTGCAGCTGCACACATGACAGAGTGCACACTCCACCGAACATTCTGCTGCTGTTATTCTGAGAAATTATTACTTTTCTGGTTGTGGAGACGAATCGCTACTACAGCCTGTTTAGACAATTCTGTCGACCGACCTTCTCCCCAACGTGAGGTAACAGAAGCGGATATGTTTGCGTTTCTGGCTCTGAGATTACAGATGGGACATGCAGGCCAAGGCTGACTAAAGGACTACTGGGCAAAAATGGAACAGCTTAATTGCCCATTCTATGGACAAACGACGGTACATGCAAGGTATTATCACATACTATGTTTTCTACATTTCACGGACAATAACGGGAATGGAGTTGACAGGACGGATGATAGACTATGGACAATGCGAGAATTATTTTAAATTCTAAGGATGAACTTTTCAAAATTTTGCAACCCTTCCGAACATTTGGCAATGTAAGAAGTCATTGTGAAATTCAAGGGAAGAGTAGTTTTCAAGTAGTATCCCGAAAAAACGCAAACGTTTCAGCATGAAAGTGTTCGAACTATGCGACTGTACTGGATATACATATCACAGTATTTACCTCTGTAAAGACAGACAAAGGGAGGCACAATACCTGACAGCAACCCACGCCAGTGACAAACCTGACAAGGGGAGTAGAAAGATTTGGCCATAAACTGTGTATGGATAACTTCTTTTCCTCCCGTGACATGTTTGACGCCTTGGCCCAGAAAAAAAAATTGTGGGACAGTGAGGCTACATAGAAAGGGCATGCTCAGCGACCTAAAACCCAAGACAGTGAGACTGAAACGGGGTGACGTTTGTGTAAGGACCAGGGATGACTTGACAGCTGCGGTGTGGAGGGACAAGAGATACTTGTGCCTTCTGACAAATATTCACGATCCACCCAGTGTGTGCAATTATCACGATGAACACGGGAACGCGAAAAAGCCGGCAATTGTGGCGGATTATAACCGTTATATGGGGAATGTTGACAGTGCAGACTGGATGTCCACTAGCTACACGGCTAGCCGTTGAACGTGAAAGTGAACAAAGAAGATTCCACCTATTAGATCTGGCTATTCTCAACAGTTACATCCTTATACGAGGGTGATCTCAAAAGAAATGCACACGTTGGCAACACTGCGTAAATAATGACGCCATCTCTCCCGCCATTTCAGCAGTTGCACTGGAGAACTTCTGGAAGGTAGTTCAGTGTATTTTGTCTCCGGAGGTGTGTGCACGTGGAAACGACAGAGCTTTGAAATGGCGGCTGTTCGTGTATCAGGTACCGTGACTAATGACGATCAGCGAGCGTACATCAAAATTGAAACATTACGCGGGAAAACTCCAATGGAGATCCACAGTTCGCTGATGGAAGTGTGTGGTGTGGAATCTGTTGACCGAAGCACGATTTCACACTGGGGTCAGCACTTTCGTGAGGGAAGGTTGAGCATAGAGAACGACCCGAAGTCAGGACGACCCCGAACGTCGACTGATGATCAAAGTGTGGAACGTGTGCTCCAAATCCTGGAGGAAGACCGCAGAATGACATGTGAAGAAATTGCACTTTCTGCTGGAATTTCGCAAGCATCTGCCTACAGCATTTTGACTGAACGCTTGCACAAACGTCGAATTGCCGTCCGGTGGGTTCCGCATGACCTCAGTGAGGAACAAAAGTGTCGACGTTTGGAAACTGGACAATATTTGGTGCACACATTTCGTAAAGAAGGGAACGAATTTCTGCAAAAGTTGGTTGCTATTGACGAAACCTGGATCCGGGATTTCGAGCCTGGATTGAAACCTCAGTCCATTGAGTGGAGAGGCAAAGGTTCCCCAAGACCGAAAAAATTCAAGAGGGCCCAGTCGAACGTGAAACAAATGATGATTTTCGTGTACGACTGTGAAGATGTGATCATGACAAACATGGTACCGAGTGGTAGGACTGTAACTGCGGCCTACTACCGTCAATTTTTGCAAACACTGAGGCGTAAGATGCACGTGAACAGACCAGACTTGTTTGAAAACGGTGTCTTGATTTTGCGTGACGACGCTTGGCCCCACCTTGGTAAGGATGTCCGTGAATTGTTGGACGGAAACAGCTGGGAGGTGCTGCCCCATCCGTCCTACAGCCCCGACATGAGTCCCCCGGACTTCGACCTGTTCCCATAATTGAAAATCAACATGCGTGGTGTGCGTTTATCTACGCTGGAGGACCTTTCTGCTTCCGTTACCCGACGCGGCAGACAGCTCAGCTGTTCTAGAGACCTGACGGGTGTCATGGACCTTCCAAAACGTTGGGATGAAGTCATTCGGCAGAAGGGGGACTACGCTGAAGGACTATAACACTTTACCGCATATCTGGTGTTCTATTCTCTAGGTATTGCGTTCTGTGCATTTATTTTGAGATGGTCCTCGTATCTGCATGTGGGGGGAAGGAAATCTCACACAGCGATTTTCGACTCACCCTTACCAGAGAGATGCCAGTACGGGCTGGACATGAGCCACGACCATCCATGCTTTTGGGGAGGCCAGCCCCAGCTTCTACTAACATCGGAAGACTGGACACAAATCAAAATAATCACTGGCCTGACCGCAATCCCACGAAACGGCGATGTCCCATGTGTTCAGCGCGGGGCGTGACGCGAACAGTGATGTTCAAATGTGTGAAGTGTGACGTGGCTCTTTGTGTGGACCGAAATTGTTTTGCGTATTACCACACAAAGAACAATTTATAAGACATATTTTCGTCCGCTTTCCGCACAAACAGTTGAAGCCTCAACCAAAGTTTAAGTAAAAGAACATAGATATTTACAAGTTTTTAGAAACCTATCTTCTTCATTACGAAATAAGGAAATTACAGCATTTTAAGCCATACTGAGCAATGGCTGTTTCCTTCCCCACAAATTGATTTTTTACTTCACAAATTTATCCCGTTTAGTTCTCGAAATATTCAGGTTTTTCGAAAAGCATGCGCAAAATTTAAGTACCCCGCAGAATAATTTGCTGAGAGGGGTCTCACAAATGGGATGTAACTCGGCATTTAAACCTCATAAACTTACTTACTAGCGCTTGGTGGCTGTTAATTCCTTCCGGAGACAAAATTGGGTCATACGCAACGTGTAAAAGAGAAACGAACACCAAGGATTACAGTTCTCCCTTAGAAGCTAACAGCCCTTATCTAGTCAAGAAATTCCCCTCATTTTATGGAACCCGAAGGTTCATTACCGCACTCACACGACCCTCCAATCTCTTTCTTTCGTGATCCAGATCAAGCTAGTCCATGCCCTCCATCCCAGTACTTGAAGATTCATTATGCTTACATCTATACATATGTCTTCCAAGTGGTGTCTTCCCCTCGGGGTTTCTTACCAAAACGCTGGATGTACCACTCCTGTCCTCTTTACATGCCACATGCTCCGCCCATCTCATTCTTCTCGATTTGATCACCCTAATATATTTGGTTAGGAGTGCAGATCATAAAGTTCTTCTTTATGTAGTCTTCTTCACACCCCTGTTTCTTCGTCCCTCTTAGGTCCAAATGTAATCCTCAACACCCTATTCTTGAACAACTTCGGCCTATGTTCCTCCCTCAGTGTGAGAGACCAAGTTTCACGCCCATGCAAAACAAAAAAGTTATACTTCTGCATATGACTTATTTATATTTTTGGATAGCAAAATGGATTTTGCACCGAATGGTGAATAAGAAAGAGAAAGTTTAAATCGACCGTCGTGTCTCAAGCGGAGACCAAGGAAAGTGGCTTATCTTGGCCTTCGCCTAAGACAGCACTGTCAATTCTTAACTCTAGCCCTTTTAGACACATTTTTAAGTAGGAAATAACGACAGCAAAGAAGATGGCCATCGATGTCGAATCATAAACTTGCTAAAAGAGTCTATTTTGAATAGAAAGAAACCTTACCTTATCAATATCTATGATAATTTCTGCTCCGAAATTTTCCGGACTAAATCCATAAGCTTGCACTTTATATTGGTCGTTCTTCTCTTTAAATTCGTCCCCTTCCTTGTTTTTGCAACGGGTCCAGTGTTTCTGCCACTCCTGGCAGCACCGCCGGAAACGACCTACGGAATTACACATAGGACGATCAGCGACTTGTCTTGAATTCCCCGTAACATCCTTGTAACAGTGTTCTCGTAGCTGCTATTTATTCTTGGAAATAAAAAGATATACGGGGCGCAATCAGGCGAGCAAAAAGGGTGGGGAAAACACTCATTTCTGGAGACCAAAAATTCAGCTATTTCGCAGAGACCCGTCGCATGTTAAAATTCTACCATACATTTCATTGGCATGTCCCTTACGAGAGGTAAAACTTTCCAATGATATTCGAAGTGATACTTCGTCCCTTTTATTTGACGATCTTAAAAGCTTTCTTCCAGGTTTCTTCTACGTGACGTTTGGACGGACGGCCTTTACGCCCACGATCTTCAACCACAGTTTCACAACATTTGAACACACAAGCCGACCCAAAAGTTTGTGTACGAATACTTCCATGGAATTGCCAGTGAAAACTGTTTTTTGCTTGCGAATGCAATTTTACCGATTCTGAAGCGAACCTTCACACAAAAGTCTCGTCCTTAGCAGAAAGTCGTAGATTGCACATAACACGCACACCGATAAACACCCATTGAGTCGAAGAGCACTGTTCTTGACTTTTAACCCTTTAAAACCCGAATTAAATCCCATCTGCTATTTGCTGGCATTATTAAGAGCTCACCATTTTCTCCACGTTAGCAGGACAAGGGTTAAATTATTAACCTTTAGGCTACTAATGTCATATATATATATATATATGTATATATATATATATATATATGGAGCACCCATTCTTGATGTTTATTGATCACACACAACGACGACTGTGCTGCGTCGTTGTGTGTGATCTAGAAACATCAAGAATGGGTGCTCCATATATATATGACATTAGTCGCCTAAGGGTTAAAGCCCACTAGGCCTACTTAGAAGCTAGGGATACTAAGGAAATTAGTGGAAGAGAGCTCTAATGCTTGCAGTTTTCTCTGCTATAGTTAAGTTCGGAAACTTTTTTATATGACTTTGTGTTTGATTATTTTTAACTTTTCATAGATGGCGGAAGATGTTATCAAACGTCAAATAAATTAGTATTAGAAACTCCAGTCTTTTAGATAAAATTTATTGTACGTAGCCTAGAACGGATGGAAAGACAGTGGACGATAATTATATGAAAGTGCAGAAAGGGACTGTATTTTGTATATTTTTTAAGTATAAAAATCATGACCTGAGTAATGAAACATTTGTTGCCGGATTGTCTGAAATCAGTCAGCAGAGAACAGTGAGTCATGACCAAGATTTTACTTTGCTTAAAGTTTCCCACATTATAAGCAGGAATCAGTATTCATTCTCGTCAGTAACAACGCCCAGTAGTGTCTTATCAGCAAAGCTTCCAATGAAACTGACGACCTAAATTATTTTCGAAATAGGCGTACTTTATCACTGAAACGCACTCACTTCTGTTCAGGGTCCAGAAAGAATCTGGGTCCTACACATTCTCCTTTTTACTGGTTTCGGTTGTTCCTGTTCAACAGAGCTTACGGCAAGTGGAGATCCACAACAAAGGGACTTATACATCGAATCCACCACACGTTTTCAAAGCATACTGCTTAGGGAACTGCTTTGATTTACTTTACTATTGTTTGGATTTGAGTTACATGTTCAACTAGGAATGTGACCCTCTATTTTTACACGCGTGTTATACATCTGGCGACAGATGTGCCATATTATTCCCTATGAAGCGTTGTGGCCATAGGTAAGAAGTACGTATATATCTCAGCCTGTGTTGTGCGAATTTTAGGCGCGTACGCAAAATTTCGAAAAGCGACTGTTAGCTTCGTCATGTCTGTCCGTCTATGTGTGTGTCATTCCGCATGGAACAACTCGGCTCCAATTGAACAGATTTTCATAGAATTTGATATTTGAATATTTTTCGATAATCTTGCGAGAAAATTTAAGTTTCATTAATTTCAGACAAGAATAAGGGGTATTTTGCATGAAAGTCAAAGTACAATTTTGATGTCTTGCTCACTTCTTCTTAGAATGAGAAATATTTCTGACAAGCGTTCTAGAGAAAAAGAAAACACTTTTTATATTCAATAACCATTTTTCGAAAATCGTGCCGCTTATGAGATAAAGAGGAAAAATTTCGTGGAGCCGGGCACGTCACAGATGACAATATAGCACAGGCGCATTGCATACTAGATACCTAAGACTACAAATACACACTCAGAATACGTAGTACTTTTTATTTTCCACTGTAAAAATGGTTGCACGAATGTGCCTCGGTGTTGCGTAATTCGTACACTGCCTATCTTGTTACAGTTGACAAGCTTTCCTACACTCTTCGCGGCACCACTGAAGTATCGGCCCAGTGTTTTAATCTCATTGGTCTGTGATGCTGTTTCTGTGTGAAGCACTTCAAACCTGAAATGTGTTAATATAATATGAAAAGAAAACAGTTTCTACCTCACAGAAAACCTTGTCTCAATTACAGAGATCACTCCAACAATGCTGTTTAGGGAAATAATTGCATCTGAAACGTATACATACATTTTGTGCTACAGAAATTCACGGCTCTTCAGTGTTAAAGCATGACATTACAACGGTTTCTTCATTTATTCCGTTGTTTTTGCTACCTCGTAACTTGTCAGAGTTCGGTGACAGATATTACTGTTTCCAGAGCACCATTTCTCTGTCGTGATGATTCTCATGGTGTTGAGTATGAGGAATATTATGTCGCTTGTCTTCTGGGATGTGACGTCATGTACTATGTTAAAGGTTTACCGGGACTTTGAAACACGCACTGCCTGTCGTCACGGAGGAGGATGTGGCCAGTTCGTTTATACGAAAGTTTTGTAAATATTTAAGACTATACGGCAACTTTCCCATATACACTACTCTTTACTTGTATAAACTTACGACATTTGTAAACGTTATCGAAATATCCTTAATGAAGTGAGATTTTCTGAGAACTGCAATGCGCATTACTAAAATAGTGCTGAGCAATCCTGGTACGTGACATTCCGTTGCATGTGGAGTATTTCTCCCAGTCAAGAACACGTAGCCCGACATAACTTTGATTTATTGATAAAACAAACTTCCGGCCTTTGTAGGAATCAGACTAAACTTTTCGGCTTTGTAGATTGCCGAAGTTTGTTTTACTGATAAATCAACGTTTTTAGACTGCATATCTTCGGTTGGAGAGACCATGGTATATAGACAGCATACCCAGTTTCGTAATACATTGCAACTTCGCTATGTTGCGTGTTCCACAGTTCTATTAGTTGTTCATAGATGGTGCCACTGTCTGAGGTGCCGTGTGTAAGCAGGAAGAATAACAGAAGCGCAAGGTAAGCACATGCCTACGCGTGAGCCTGTGCGTTGCAACATGAGGTGGTTTTTTTTAGCAAGTGAAACAGACGTACAGACCCACTGGTCATTTTAATAACTTACTCAGAAGCCCCGAGCGCCCACGAACGAGCTGTCCTGTCCCTTAAACTTTACTGTGATAGTTTTACCAGCAACCGATTTCAAGGGACTTCATTACTTATGCATTCCATAAATGATAGGCATTCCTTCATAACAATAGGAATGTACCTGTGTGTGACAGGTGACAGTACAATCATGAGTCCCGGGTTCTAAAAGGCGCCGCGCATTTTTGGTATATGAACGGCTTAAAGAAATTTACATTTGATAGCTATTTTATTAACGGTAGGTCCTCGCGTGTGACTAAGAAGGGAGGTAATTAGCTCTACTGTATCATGAAAATGGGAGCAGTTAACGTTTGTATCAGCCATCATACTGCATGGAATCACATCACAGAAGACGACGATATAGATATAAGCTGTGTAGTTCTGTGCGTATAAAGCTGCATAGTTCTGTGAATATAGAGCTGTGTAGTTCTGCGAACAAAAAGCTGCGTAGCTCCGTGCATATAAAGCTGCGTAGTTCTGTGCGTATAAAGGTGTGTAGTTCTCTTCATACAAAGCCGTGTATTTTTGTGCATATGAAGCTTTGTAGTTCTGTGCCTGTAAAGGTGTGTAGTTCTGCAAATATAAAGCTGCGTGTTTTTGTGGATATAAAGCTTTGTAGTTCTCTGTGCTAAAATTATCTCAGAGGGCATATAAGATATTTGCGTTTAATTCTGTAGTATGAACACTGCATGTTAGAAACGTGGTATCTGTTTCGTCTGACGGGAAGGTTTTTGTAAACTGACATGGTAAGTAAAAACGATATTCTCTGATATGTTTTAACAAAACTGCCTTTCGTGATATTAAACATAAAATATAAACTTATATTTTTTAGCTTTGGTTCTTACAAAATATGGATAGTTAAAACGAGGTTTTTGATGATGATGAAACATTCAGTTACCCCCGCCCCCTCGACCCCCCTCAAAAACCCTCTCTGTTCTTGATATTGCACAGCTTACATGTAATAAATTTATTTACCAACTAAATTCACTTGAACAAATATGTATGAGACTGCTCCAAAATGTTTCGGCCATGACCTGTATTTGTGCTCCTTAAAAGATCGCTCGTTATTCGGTATAGATTTATCGTTCAATGAGTATGCAGCTTGATGTTGTATATAATCAACCAGATGGGAAAAGAAGTTTATCATTCAAGGTATTTGGATGCAAAGAGTTTTTACACGAATCCTGCCTAATTAAAACTATGTAAATGTTGAAATCGTGGGCCGGGATAGCGTAGTCGGTATAGCCACTCGTTACGAGCTGGAGGGTCGGGGGATTGAATCCCGATAGGGGTGGCATTTTCCGCAACCGTCCAGACCGGTCCTAGAGACCACCCAGCCTCCTATTCAATGGGTACCGGGTCATTTCTAGAAGTAAAGCGGCCGGGGCCACCACCCACCCCTATCTAGAAACGAGTTTGAAGGAAGAGTAGAGCTATGCCTGTACTCCCCATCTGTGCCTTGATGGCGTGCTATAGAGTTTTCTTTATTCAAATAATACATTGATATCATAACAGCATTTGTATAGTACTACCATATACTGTCGACGAAGTTACATTTTAACTTCACGTGTCTTGGTATATTTAACCCTTAAAAGCCTGAATTAAATCCCATCTGCTCTTTGCTGGCATTATTAGGAGCTCACCATTTTCTCCACGTTAGCAGGATAAGGGTTAAATTATTAACCTTTAGGCGACTAATGTCATAT
>Ga0268261_10003268_pt1 | contig 11885 bp, 10 predicted proteins | sample TergutNc150P1_FD_190353 | JGI IMG/M metagenome (GOLD analysis project Ga0268261, IMG submission 190353) | Nasutitermes corniger P1 segment gut microbial community from laboratory colony in Florida, USA - Nc150 P1 (SPAdes) (version 2) | ecosystem: Host-associated > Arthropoda: Insects >... | reverse complement strand
TACGATGTGAGGTCCCCATAGTTTCTTGCGATCAACAACTGATATTCCCACTTCGCTTCTTCCCTAACTACCGTTGCTAATGGGAGCATACTCACCCTATAGTTTACGCTCTGAAGCGGGCTACTGATGCTTTACGCAACAGTAAACTAGAGGCGACTTCTTGCGGCGAGTGTCCACCGCGAATTCGGATTTTCCGACACGCAAACAAGGTGTAGGCCGTGATCTGCAACTGCGGAAACTGTTTCAGGATTTGGGTGCCGGAACTTTGAGATGCCATTAATTTGGGTGCGTGCAGAAATAAAGCATACTGGTTGCCCTTCCCATAAATTCTCCGAGAGTAATCCCAAGTCAAGATCGCCTTTAGCTCCGTGGTGTGGCAGTGCAAGTGATCCGACATTTCGGGCGTGTTTTCCTAACCAATCTTTGATCGCCTGCAATTCATCGACAGTTTTCGTTGCACTTTTGGTCTTTTGTGGTTTTGTGGGAGCATCACCGGTTCCCAGCCAACCCGGTCGGACATCCCAAGCTCCGATTTCTGATCGCGCGAATTCTGCTGGACGGCAGCGCCAAGACTGCATTCTTGGATGGATGCCAACAATACTTGCAGGTCCAGAGTAGAGACAAAGTGATGAAATGTTATACCGATTTCCCTTGGGCAGCGCATCGGCATATGCTTTCACTAGCTCAGTAAAATGGTTGCGTACTAGATCATAGATGAAATTCTTGTCGGTTAACTTTTTCTCAAGCTCGATCACGGTTAAATTTCGAGCCTTTGCCAACTCTGCGCGAAACTTCGGGATGTAAGGTTTTGCCCCTTGCAACTGATATGTCTGCCAAATCCATACCGGAATTGCAGCCCCAGAGTCCAGTCCGACTAGAAGCTTCGCATTTCCTGAATGATCGATCTCCCATTCCCACTCAGTTTCTCTATCAGTTGCTAATACGCTCTCCAGTTCAATTTCGTATAAGGACTCTTCCGGATATTCTTGGTCTATCGGAGTCGATTCAGCCGGTGGCACTTGAATGATTTCAGGGGACCCAAGTTCTTGCAGCGCCTCCGCAGGACTTGATATGAAAGTTGCCTCCCATTCAGAAATGTCCGGAGGGAATTCATCTAGATCGTCGTCATTCTCTATTCCATCTAAACCGTTATCCGATGATTCTCGCAATGCCTCAACTTGGCTAACGATCCCGCTCGGCTCAAGTCCTCCACCCGAACCGTGATATACACTTTCCGCGATCGAGAGCAGACGCGCAATCGGATCAACCAACGGGATAACAAATACCTTAATGTCCACGACATCGTGTAAACGCTTTATGCCATTGATGTGGTCGAGGTGGAAGTGTGAAATGTACATCACGTCTATTTGGGGCTTGACATTCCTGACATAATTATAAGAATGCTTCACCAAATAATTAGCATAGTATCGTATCTCGCTCTCAAGCGCCGCGATGTCACTGGTCGAACCACAATCATAAATGTAGTTTATTTCCCGACTGTTCGGCCAACTATTCGCTGAAGCTTTACTCCGACTTGCTGGAAGCTTCGTTTCGCTAGCTAAAATGCGTCCCGTTCGAAAGAATCCCTGCCCTACGGCCCATTGCGTATGCTCCGAATATACGACCACTCTTCATCTTTGCGCTGAAACAACTATTTTGCAACTGCTAGCATCTCCATAAAGCCGAATAGTTTGCATCCACCAAGCAATACCAGCTAGGGCCCTTAGCGGGGAACATTGTCGCTAAATGACTCTTTCGGGATCTTGGGGAACTCTGAATTCTTGCCAATTACGAATGTTTCAGCAACCTGCATATTATGGCTCTTGAGAGCCGCGTTGCTCGCCAACGGTGAGCCGCTGGTCTTGGCTTGATTGAGTCAGGTTGCTCGCTGCTGTTGAGCCGTTGTTTGCCTTGATTGTCCCCGTGCCGTTAGGAGCGGGCTTGTTTTTTGATCAAGGAGAATTGTTTTGGATGATTACCGAAGAATCACTCAGTTGGATGCGGCAGGCGTTACCGGACGCGCGATTTCTGAGTCGTCGGGTTGCTCTCGTAACACGGTGTCTGCTGCGTTGGCGCTAGCGAAATCTCAGGGAGCTACTTTCGAGTCGGTGGCTCTTCTGGATTCCGGGCCTGCGGCAACTTCGGTGTCAGCCCTTTCTCCATCTCTCCTTGCCGGTCATCAACCAACAAACGCTCCGTCTGCGCAACAATCACCCCTAACTCGGCTTCCTGGTGACGCTAACGGTGAAAAATTAGGTTTTGGTTGGGGTAATGTGTCCTTTTAGCTTAAGCTGCGCCTTAAATTCAAACGAGTCGGAATACTGAGATACTCTTTCCTCGACTACATCAGCGGATGGGAAAGAATCAATAAACTCTTTTCGATAAAAATACTTTTTCTCATACATATCCATATATTCGACTTCAACGTATATTTCTCGCAATTCACCTTTAATCTCTTTAACTACGTCTTTTTGTTCATCAGTTGTCGGTTCGAGCTTTAGTATCCTGATACCGCTCCCTGGCGGTATCGTATCTCCGTCAAGCAGTCCGGAATATCGGCGCCAAGGTTCATCAGAAGCGGTCTTGTCCCACAGATCCTTGCTAATAAGTTTGATCAGATTATGGTTCGCATTAGCGCCATCGCGCGTAATGAACAAAACGCTTATGATCCTCATTGGACCAGTCCCGTGATTCTCCAACCTTATTAGCAATTTATCAGGTCGCTGCCTTACCTCGAAATCAGCAACCGGACGGACGCTTCTGAAACTCTGCTTTCTCTGAAGGTAGCTTGAGTATACAGCAACAAAAAGAGCCGCAACGGTGATAACAACCATTGGAATATCTGATTGCATACTCATTGTGCCATATCTTGATCCACGAGCTGCAATTCACTATACGCACCCTTATCCAACACGATCAATGTTCTTTCTCCAGAAGTAATTCATATATACATCTCGTCGGGTTAATAAATAGGCAACCCCAGAAGCAAGTGCTATCAATTGGATCGCCGCAAAGGCGAAATAGGAAATAATCGCAATAGGAGGCAGCTCCTGGATAACTCCATTGCTCAGCAACATTATCATGATTGCAAAATTAACTACTGTAGTAAATATTAGCAAACCAGGCAGTACCCAGAATACGCTGGGCAAACTTGTTTGCGTTGTCGAACCAGATTCCACATTTTTCGCCGGAGGATCGGTTTCCGGCGTAGTTGCCTGAGCCATCTCAAACTACTCGAATCGCTAGACTTGCTACTGTTGCTTTGCGCAACGATACGAGCAACCGTTGAAAACCTGTGTCCCGCAACATATTCCATTGAAACTTGGCGCCGGACGTCACGCCGTAGTGGCGCAAAAAAGAGTCGTTCGCTATCCGGCCTGGCACTGATCCGGACTCTAAGGAAGATTACGAGATGGTTCGAAACAAGTGGGCGTCGAATAATGTCTTCGCAGACCCGCCCAAGGTGTGGGAGTGCAACACTACGGACGGTATGGCTTGACATACCAACGCAAGTGGATCAGTCGTTAAAAGCAGGTTGCGGAGCACCAGCACCAGAGCGATACGGATTACTAAGCTCATCCATATTTATAGACCTTTCTACGCATTATGCAACTTACGTGCCCAAATAATAAGGTATGTCAAAATACAAACCGGGGGCGCTGCGGTAGCAGCCCCCTCCAAAGCCAAATCACCTACGAACAATGTTTTATTCTACGGGACCGCCATTCGTGCATTTGTTCTTGTAAGTGGGGGGTTCTCCTGGGGGATACATTCCATCAGCGACGCAGCTAGGTTTGTTATCTAATTATCTTTTGTCGCGCATCGTGGAGAGAGTAGGTCGTTCCCCGTTGCCCTTTACCACCGTGGACAACGACCTTTCCAGCATTTTCCAGTTTCTTCAAAGCAAAATTAACTTGCCTATCGCTTAGATTTGTGACGGCGGAAATCATTGCAGCAGTTAGTGGCCCATTGGCTAATTGTTCCAGTATTAGCCCTCCGTTGCGAGTTATCAGAGGTTCAGTCTCTTTATCAGCCTTTGGTAACAGAGAGTTTACGGATTCAATCACCAATTTCTCTCGCGGCTTAGTTTTTTCCGAGTGCGGGATTATCGCGGTGAACCTAATGCCCGAATCCAGAAATGTTGGGGGTGTCAGGCCTGCTCTTGCTAGCGCTGATTTCGCCGCTAATATACCAGTACCAACACCCTCAATTATCCTTCGACCATCAATAGTCCGTACATCTTTGGTTATGTCGTATAAGCTCTGATTCCGCGCACTGCCTCCTTGTCTCGTACCGAGCTGCTCAACTGTAAGCCCATATAGACCACCAGGATTTGTGATAATAAGGCGATCAGGATCAAGCACAAGATGTACTCTGTCACCAAGTGCATGTGGGCCAAGATCACGGTGAACCAAGGCATTGGCGACGAGTTCACGCACTGCTTCATTTGGATATTGCGGCTCGTCGCGCCCATGACCATCATCCCCGAACCAAACACGTGTTGTCGTATTTCGACGAACCCAATTCATCGCTTGATCCAGTAGCTCGGGCAGCGGCCCATCAAAATGCGCGATATCTTTGCTCCGAGTGCCGGGTGGATCTCCTGGCAAAGGGGACACTCGCGCGGAAATAGACAATGATGGAATGAATTGTTGAGGATAGTTACCCAGTGCATATAACCCGCCAAGCGTTAGCTCTCCGGTGCTTGCGATAATCCGAGTGTGCCGCAGGATTGATTCGTCTTCCATCGCCCCTAAACGTGGCGAGCGTTGTCTGCAATTAGCGATAAAGGCCTTTACAAGTTCGGTATCCAGATCAGAATTATCTGCCCCTTCTACAGGGTCGCGATCATATCGTGGTGCTGTTCGCTCAGCTATGAAAGCAGCGCGTTCTTGTTCAGACAAAGGGTAGTCGCCATCGTAGGAACGCAAATATGCGCGTCCATTTGCTCGAACCAAACAAGGCTTATGCGCAGCAGCCAGCTCGTTTACGCGCGCAATTATAAGCTTCTTGCCGTCGAATATTGCTTCAGAAATATCACCTTGTAGCGGAGGAGAAACCGAATCGCGCAATTGGGCACCGAGTCGTCGCTTCGCGTCAGAAGAATCGTAAACACCTGTCACTGTGAAGCCCGACCTTTCGTCCACCTCTAACAGAATAACGCCGCCACCTGGCATATTGCCGAAAGCCGACAGTGTCGGGGGAAGATCATTTGGATACCCAAAGCCGGCCCGTTTCGCCTCTACATCAGCAATGTCGCTCCCCTCTTTCCGAAGCATATCTACAATTTCTTCGACACTCAAATCCACACTCGCCATAGGTTGAGTGTAACAGAGTGTGTAGGTAAGTGTGAATTTCGCGAATTAGGCGTTTATGATTGTAGATCCCATTTTCAGTCATACGACTGCCAATTCTTGCGGCTAATGCCCCCGTAATCTAGCGGGCTTGCAAAATCTGCAAGATCTGCAAAGATTGTAAATATTTACAAAAGCGTAGATGGGAGCCACAGTGTCCACCTACCCCTTTAACTCCACAGTTCGGTGCAATGCCGCGAGGTCTGGTGGGCCGGGATCAGACAATAGCAAGCGAATCGATCTTGCCTAGATGAGCGGCGAGGCGAAGACTGTTACGGTCACCGGGGCTGCTGGGCGGCTCGGGTATGCGCTGCTGTTTCGGATTGGGGTGGGGCGGCTGCTCGGGCCGGACACGCCTGTGAAACTGCGGCTGCTCGATTTGCCGCACCAAATGCGCGCGCTGGAGGGCGTCGTGATGGAAATGCAGGATTGCGCGTTTCCGCTGGTCGAAAGCATCGACATTTTTGACGATACCAAGGAGGCGTTCGACGGCACCAATTCGGCGATCCTAGTGGGCGCCCACCCGAGGCAGATCGGGATGGAACGCGCCGACTTGCTGGAGGCTAACGCGCGCATTTTTGCAGATCAGGGCCGCCAAATCAACTCCCACGCGGCCGCCGATGTTCGGGTGATGGTGGTCGGCAACCCCGTCAATACCAACGCCCTCATCGCGGCGAGTCACGCTCCGGACATTCCCAAGGAGCGGTTCACCGCGCTAATGCGCCTGGATCACAATCGGGCGATATTCCAGGTGGCCAGGCGGGCGCGCGTGCCGATTTCGGACGTAAAAAGGGTCACGATTTGGGGAAATCATTCGCGCACTTCATATCCCGATATTACACATACACTCATTAACGAGAAACCTGCAATCGAGGTCATAAAAGATCCGAATTGGGTGGAAGATTTCCTAATTCCAATGGTTTCAAATCGAGGTTCAATGATTTTAGAAGCGCGCGGACACAGTTCGGCAGGGTCGGCCGCAAATGCTGCGGTTTGGCAAATGCGAGATCGGTATTTAGGCACGCCACCTGGGGATTGGACCAGCGCCGGGGTGTGGTCGCACGGTGAATACGGGGTGCCCGAAGGCATAATTTCCTCTTTCCCGGTAACTTCGGATGGGGCGAATTGGCATATTGTCGAGGGGCTGGAAATCGACCCATTCTCGCGGGTCCGAATTGATGCCTCGGTCGCAGAATTAGTTGAGGAACGGGAACACGCCCGGGCTTTAGGATTATTATAAATATTCAGGCAACCGACTTACTTCCAATTTAGAACTTGAAGTGAGCGGTGCTACCGCTCTCAGCATCCCCGCTCCAAATCAGATGCGAAAAATCCGAAATGTCTCTCCGAGTGGCTTACCAAAAATCTGAAGCGTTCGTTGTAGCGTTGGGTTATGCGTGGACTAAAGTCGCAAAATCGAAGGGTTTGGGCTGGAATTGGCGCGGCGGTGTCGCTGACACTCGCGACGGGCGGCTCGGCGGTAGCGGCAACCAAGGTGCCCGCCCCGGCTGCAACCTGGCAGGCCAAGACGACAACGCCAAAGTTGGCTGCCACCACCGATAAGAACGTGGACGCGGGGTCGAAGCTGACGGTCACGCCTGGCACGTTGATCGCGGCGACCTTCAGCAGTAAAACCTATTTGGCGGCGGGGCGCAAGGTCGATTTACAGTCCTCCACCGACGGCAAAACCTGGAAGACGGTCGAAACTAAGACGATGGACGCCAAAGGCGGCGTCACCTTCGCAACTATTCCGAACAACGGCGTGACATATAAGGCCGTGGCGCAGGCTTATACATATAAGGCCAGCGGTAAATCGCAAACCGCGCCCGCCGCCACCTCCGTGACCGGCTCAATCGCCGATAACTGGAAATTCGAATTCATTGACGACTTTGGCAATTCCAAGACCACTAAAAACCAATGGGTTGCCAGCACTGGGGTATTCGGCGCGAAACGCGGTCGGCTGTGTTCCGCCGATTATGCCACTAATGGCTCAGTCTCCGATGGCACCCTCAAGATGAAAGTCAGCAAAGCCCCAGCCAAGGTCGCCAAAGAAGCCGAGCAAAACGCGCTCGCTAAGCAAGCCGAAACCGGAATTGACGAAGTGGGCTGCCCCTTCGGCGTCTTCTATAATGCCAGTTGGAAAACATATTACGTAATGCAATATGGCATTGTCGCAGCGCGCATCAAGATGTCGAAAGATCAGGGTTCGCACGGCTCATTCTGGTTATACACCAATACCGATTATGAGATCGACGTGGTTGAAAGTTACGGATATGGCGCTGGCCTGACCACCGGCACTTGGATTCAAGGCAAACAGAATTTCGGCACAATGTCCAAGGGCGAACGCACTATTCCTGATCAAACCAAAGATCCAAAGTGGTGGGACGAATATCATATTTATTCCGTCGAATGGAATCCAAAGGGCTACACTTTCCGCATTGATGGCGTGGTCACTAATACCATCACTGCGAAAGTTCCGAAACAGGATTATCGCATCTTCTTGACCAACTACTCCTCGGATTGGGAAGTCAATCGAATGACGGCGCCCAAGGACTGGAACGGTAAAGGCGCCAAGCCCGCGCAACTGCCCACCACGATGACCGTTGATTGGGTACAAGCTTGGACCAAGTAGCGCCACCATCACAGCAACCGCTAGACCCGAGAAAGGTCTGGTTCGTTATCCCCGTATATAACGAGGAGACGGTGATTGGTGGTGTCGTGCGTGAAATTATCGCCTCGGGATATCCCGTGGTCTGCGTCGATGACGGGTCACGGGATTATTCCGTGCGCGAGGCGCACAAAGCTGGGGCCGCTGTGGTGCGCCATCCAGTAAATTTGGGGCAAGGCTCGGCAATTCAAACCGGAATTGAATATGCTTTGCGGCGCGGCGCGCAGTGGATAGTCACTTTTGATGCCGATGGGCAGCATCAGTTGCAAGACGCCCAAGAAATGATCGAACTTGCGCATAAAGATGGTTTGAGTGTAGTTTTCGGGTCGCGATTTTTGGATGAACGCACTGACCCTGGGTTGTTCAAAACTGTGGTTTTGCGATTTGCGGCTTGGTTCACTGGACATAGCACGGGTTTGAAATTAACCGATGCGCATAATGGTTTGCGGTTACTAAAAGCCGATGCCGCTCGGCAAATTGATTTGAAGCATAATGGAATGGCGCACGCCAGCGAAATTGTGCGGCAAGTGGGACGAACAAATTTGCCTTGGGCGGAATATCCGGTGCATATTTTGTATACCGATTATTCCAAAGGCAAAGGGCAGTCAATGTGGAATACGGTTAACATTCTCGTGGATTTGATAGTGAGGTAATTGCCTTGTTAATCCAAATCATTTTGTTAGCGGCGATCATCGCGGTTACTTATTTATTGGGGCACTCTACCCAGAGTTCTCGGCATATGGCTTTTCGGCGAATGTTTTTATTGGCCTTTGCGGCAATTGCCACTGCGGCGGTGATCTTCCCGGAGCTGCTCACCGATGTGGCCTCCTGGTTTGGCGTGGGGCGCGGCGCCGACTTGTTGCTTTATTTGTTGGTGATCGCGTTTATTGGGTCTTTGGCGATGCAGAGCCGCAGGGCAACTGAGTTGAATAGAAGGATCACGCTGCTGAACCGCCGTTTGGCGATCCTTGAGGCCGAGGCCCATCCGGGGCATTTGGGCGAAGTTACTTACGACACTACGCCGGAAATTATGGAAACTACCATGTTGTAACTTACAATAGGGCCTATGAAGATCGCCATTGCGGGCACTGGTTATGTTGGACTCTCCCTTGCAACCCTGTTTGCGCAACATCACGACGTTAAGGCCGTCGATGTTATCTCGGAAAAGGTCGATAAGATCAACCAGCGCATTTCCCCAATTCAAGATAAGGAAATCGAGCGGTTCTTCCGCGATGTGCCGCTGAATTTGACGGCGACCCTTGATGGCCCCGGCAGTTATAAAGACGCAGATGTGATCGTAATTGCCACTCCAACTAATTACGATGAGGTTACCCAATTCTTTGACACTTCCACGGTTGAGGAAGTTATCAAGCAGGCTTTTGAGATTAATCCCGACGCCACTATCGTCGTGAAATCGACTGTGCCCGTGGGATTTACTAAACGAATGAAGCAACAATTCCCGGACGCGCATTTGGTGTTCTCCCCCGAATTCCTCCGCGAAGGCAAGGCGCTTTATGACAACTTATATCCGGCCCGAATTGTCGTGGGCGATAAGGGTGAACGAGGACGCAAATTCGCGGACCTGATGGTCGAAGCCGCCGCCTCCCCCGACGTTCCGGTGTTGCTCACCGAACCTACTGAGGCCGAAGCGATCAAACTCTTCGCCAATACCTATTTAGCGGTGCGAATTGCATATTTCAATGAGCTTGACACTTATGCCGTGATGAACGGTTTAGATACCGCCGCGATTATCGAAGGCGTGGGCCTTGATCCGCGAATTGGCGCGCATTATAATAACCCGAGTTTTGGTTTTGGTGGCTATTGTTTGCCAAAGGATACCAAGCAACTTTTGGCGAATTATTCGACCGTGCCGCAAAATATGATTACGGCTGTGGTGGATGCCAACCGCACCCGCAAAGACTTTATTGCCGAAGATATCCTGCGGCGCAAACCGGAAACTGTGGGCATTTATCGTCTGACAATGAAATCGGGGTCAGACAATTTCCGCGCCTCCGCAATTCAAGGCGTGATGAAGCGACTCAAGGCCAAGGGCCTCGAAATCATCATTTATGAGCCGACGCTTGAGGACGGGTCGGAGTTTTTCCACTCCAAGATTGTCAACGACTTGGACGAATTCAAGCGCCGCTCCGGGATTATTGTGGCAAACCGCGTCTCCCCCGAGATCGCTGACGTCGAGGACAAGGTATACACCCGAGACCTCTTCCGCCGCGATTAACACCACCTGGATTCTGTGCGCAGTCGCAGAATCCAGGGAGCAGGGGTCTGAATAAGCTAAGCATTCTGGATTCTGCGCTCCTGCTACGCAGGCCGCAGAATGACGGGGTGGGGTGACACCGCAGAATGATTTGAGATGGCGGGGCGGGTACTTAGGTGTTCCTGTTAACCACCTATTTGGATTTAGCAAACACTCAAATCGCGACAGTTTTCGGAACAACACGCGACGCCAAATCACACTAATAGTTCACAAGACACGCCAAAGGTGCTTAGGAGTAGTCGCAACTAGCGCTATTCTCTGGTTATGAATAAGCCATTTATCGCGCCGCGTTTGAGCGCGCCTCTGGACACCGAGGCGGCGCCCGCGAATGCGATCTTAGGCGGTTCGAAACGACCTCGTCACGCCCGCTCTTTCAAACGCTTCCGCGCGGGCCGAATTGTCGCCCTCGCGCTGACTGGCGTCCTCGCTTTCACTGGCGCCGGTGCCACTACCGCTGCCCTCCAATTGACTGGCAATATCGACGCAATTTCCGTGGACGATCTCTTCAGCTATTTCGAGCGCCCCGAGCGCCCGGTGCAGCCTGATTTGGCGGCCGGTTCCGAAGAAGAAGTCATCCCGCCGCTTAATATATTGGTGTTAGGCACCGATGGCCGCAACACCGCCGCGAATGCCGCGCTCGGCGGCGGCAACGACCGCAGCCAGCGGTCCGACACCGCGATGATTATGAACATCAGCGGCGACCGCCGGCACGTCACGATGGTATCGATTCCGCGTGATTCCGTGGTCGATATCCCTGCTTGCCCCACCACAACTCCAGGGCGATACACTGTGCCGCGTCCTGATACTCGTTTCAACGCCGCTTTCGCATATGGCAATGTCGCGGGTGGCGATACGGGTTCTGGCGCTTTATGCGCAATGCACACCGTCGAGCAGTTAACTAACGTTCGCCTTGATGGTTTTATCGCGGTTGACTTTAATGGTTTCCGCAATATGGTTGATGCGCTTGGTGGCGTCGAAATGTGTATTCCGCAAGCTATTCATTCGCCATTAGCAGGTGGTTTGCGCCTAAATCCAGGTTTGCAAACTTTAGATGGCTGGACGGCTTTACAATTCGCTCGGGCTCGCACTGGTCGTGGTTTAGGCGATGGCTCGGATATTAGTCGTATTGGTCGCCAGCAGGAATTGTTGGGCGCAATCGCATTGAATGTTTTGTCGCGTAATTTGCTCACCGATGCACCAGCTTTATTGCAATTCTTGGGTGCCACCACTTCGTCTTTGACTATGAGTGACAACTTGGCTTCGATTACCGGCTTGGCCGGGTTAGCAACTTCTTTGCAGCATATTCGTCCGAGTAATATCGAATTCATCACCACCCCACACAAGACCAATCCGGAGAACCGGAATACGGTCATTTGGACTCCTGAGGCCGAAATCGTGTGGGAAGCATTGCGCACTGGCACTACCGTTGCCGACGTTGAGGCTGCCATTGAGGCCGCTGCGCTGGAGACCGCTGCCGAGCAACCGAACGGCGTTTATACCAATGGTTCGGTGCCGACCGGCGTTGGCCCTGGGCTATCTGGAATTGAGGCCGCTGGCGTGGATGATGACGCCACTGACGCTACCGCTA
>Ga0268261_10003267_pt1 | contig 11886 bp, 6 predicted proteins | sample TergutNc150P1_FD_190353 | JGI IMG/M metagenome (GOLD analysis project Ga0268261, IMG submission 190353) | Nasutitermes corniger P1 segment gut microbial community from laboratory colony in Florida, USA - Nc150 P1 (SPAdes) (version 2) | ecosystem: Host-associated > Arthropoda: Insects > Digestive... | reverse complement strand
CTCCAGATGATGCCCATTGGTTGGCTGGTACCCCACAGTAAATCATTACGTAATTACCTATGTCTTCTGATCCTTTGTTTTTCTTCTATATTTCTGTTATAATGGCAATGTCAATTTTCCTTTTCAGCAGTTCTGTTTGTAATTCCTGCCTTTTCTCTGCAATTCCCCTTACATTCCATGTGGCTACTTTTAGTTTCCCAGTTCTTTGTCCGTCTAACCTAGCCTCGTTTTCATATTGAGTGTTGGTCCGCTTCTTCCTTTTGAGGGTATTCTGAGTGTTTTGATGTCCCTTGGATAGGTTACCGGCCCGTCGCAGGGTAAGTCTAGTGGTGGGGCTGCCACATTGATGCTCCTAGACCTGCATGCTTTTCTGTAGGGGTGTGCTCCCTTAGCTGAATGGGCCCAGTTTTAAGGCGCTGGTCTTTCGCCTGCACCCTCTCCCGTCTGCTGCAGTTTCTGCTGCATTGCCCAGGGGTCACGCGGCCTTAGCCTTCGTGGACGTGGGAGTAGGATTTGTCGACAGAGCCGCCGTTGTTGTTGCGGTTGGTTTTTCTCAGGATTTATGGGTTTTACATATCAGCATCTGTATAACCCCTGAGACCATATCGACCTTTGACCCCTTATAAAACATCTTAAATTGTGTAAAAAGTAAAGCAATCCCATTACAGGCCTGGACAGGCCGTGAGGGTTCCAGGAGGTTGAGGCTCCCAGATTTAAAGACAATCCGTACATAAAGGTGGTAAGTTTGTCAGCCTTACGCACCGGCCGCCTTTACCGCCACGAAATATTCCTGGTACTCATTTCTGTAAGGGCTGAGTCGACCCCAGAGCCATAGTGCGGCCGGAAGGATTATGTCAATGAAAAATTCCAATGACACCATCGGTAATCGAACCCGCGACCTTCCGACTTGTAGCGCAGTGCCTCAACCAACTGCGCTACCGCGTGTCCCTCTTAAATAGTATACAACAAATAAATCCACATAAAACTGACTATTTATATTTTGTATAATTACAAGTCAAATTCATATCATAGATAAATCGCTAAGAAGATACAGATTCTTCCACTGAGTAAAAAGATTGAAGAAGAAGGAATATTTTTAACTCTTTCTTAACCCTTATCCTGCTAATGTGGAGAATAGGGTGAGCTTCTAATAATGCCAGCAGATGGTAGATGGGATTTAACACGGCGTTGAAACGGTTAAAGGCCTTATAATAGTCTATTTCTTTTAAAAATTTTGGCAGATTTTTGTATACTTTAGTGCCCATATATATTACACTCTTTCTGTATATTTCAGTTTTTTGCAGTTTAACATGGATATCCAATTTTCTTCATGTATTATATGTGTTTAAACGCAACAAAGAGTTCCGTTGAACCAAGGTTAAAGATGTTTCATACCACGCACAGCACCTTTTACCCAGTCTGCAAAGATCCTGCCTTGCCGAAAATAAAATCCATCTCGCATCAGATTTTGTAAAATTTCTAGCACTCATGTCAATTACAAGTGTACAGAGTGTCCATAAAGTCCTCTTCCCTCTTGAATACAACCTATATATTTATTAAATGGCAGCTTAAAAGCTCGCATTAATCCACCATTCAATAAAAAATATAAACCTTCACCTTATTGTGCAATTAATTAGAAAATAACAAAAGACTGAAAATTTATATTTGTCTTGGGTACAATTTTAAAACTTTTAAAATAAGAAAAGGATTTCGTGATATTTGTTAGAACATAACGCTTCATTGTAACAATAACGGGACTCTGTGGACGCCTATATGAAGTCCGATTTCATATAACCAAAATACAGCTTCTGTTAAAACCAAATGGTTTATATATTGTTAAATCAACATATTACAACAAATTCTGCATAACACTACAAACACAGTTTTCACTAACTATAAAGTATCAACATTCAACATTAGAAGCTAACAAAATTTAGATGGTAACATTTGGAATCAGATAGGTGTGTTCAATATGAAAATATGAGTTATAATAATAAACCCTTTGCAGTTGTACTAAATATCTTTCAAACTAACTTCAAGCAGAGAATTTGAGAGGGTATGAGATTGTTATTCCAAAGACAAACCTGCCTTAATAAGCAGCTACATATTGCCAGAATCCAAGACATTCTATATATGAGTCTAATGCCTTACTAGCAGAATATATGGATTCCTCCACAGTAAACAACCTTACACTAAAATATCCAGGCAAAATAAACAGCAAGTACTAGCAAAACCTTATTCTTTACACAAACACTTCCCACTCATTTCCATATATACGGCTATCGACTGCAGATTGGTTATTAGGGGTAGTGAAAGGTGGGGACGTCAGCTCTTCGAGTTTTCTTGGTGGTTTTAGGGGCTGGGGTCTGGGACTCGAAGTTTGGATGTCTCTTAAAGAAGTCGTCTTAATTTGGTCGGCCAGCAGCTGGGGAGAGATTGCTGCCCGGATTCTTCGTGAGGGTACGCAGACGCCCAGGGTACGTCGAGAAGGTAAACTTGTCTATCGTTAGCTGGTTTTAAATTCTCTGTTTCGGTACTATATTTGGAATTCCAAGCGCCTGCCTAGCTTAATTTACAATGCATCCAAGAGCTGATGCGGTAGCAGAATATGGAGAGAGGCTAGCAGCTTCCCATATGTTGGGTTAGTTTCTTATTTTGTTCAGTTGTGTCGAGTCAAGTTTATGTGTTTGTTCTGACAGACTTTGATGTACGTCAGTTTAACCGTTATGTTTTGTTGTGGCCGTTAAGCACTGAGATTGTGCTGTAAATGCTTACGATAGCCTGGAATCGTAAGGAATTATTACGGCCCTAAGCACTTGGCCTACGTGTGATTTTGTATTATCATTCTTATTGTTTGTTATTTGATGCATATTGCGTTTTGTTAATATACCTTTGATGTTATCAATTTATGGCTTCTGTGATGATATGTATGCTCACTATCCCCCACGGGGGTCAGTGTTATGGAGCTAGGCGGCCCAAACAGTGGATGGCGATTTAACCCTTTGGGCCTGGAGTAGGACATTTTTATTTTATCACACCGTTTAGGTAAAATGTAAATATTTATAAACCAAAAAAGGTAACATTATGAAATACACGAAAATTTGTGGAGCAATAAACGGAGATTGTGCGAGAAAGTCTAAAAAAAATTATTAAGTATATTTGTTGACTAAATATATAAAAAGCATTCTCCGGAGAGTAGCGGTACGTCTGTCCTATATATAGGATGCCTGCTGCCTAAGGATTAATAGTGCGAGCCCCCGGTTTCCCGACCTAGCACTTTCCATTTATTGGGTGCGAACCTGAGGATTCAAACGGTCGAAAATATGCACGCACTTGTCGGAGTGATTCCTCATAAATGGGGAGAGACAGTTTTTATTGCGCGTGATAGGTACAGAAGGGGCGACAGCTCAACATATTTTGCGCAAGACATGGACGCAACCAGTATAAATTTTTATGTCACAGCTTAAGTCAATAACTACTCTCAACAGATAATATCGTTCCATAATACGGTATAGTTAAAATATTTGGTCAAAAAAAAAGCTTAATGAAAATTGAAATTGCAAAAAGATAAAACCAGGTTAATGTCTCTCTGGACTTGCTACAATCCAGCCTAATAGCGAATGGAAACTGGAGTAACCTTTTCCGGGAGGAAGCGGCCATGACATGAAGCAATTAATACAATATGTAGATCCGAGGCGCAATGCTTTATTAAGCAACAGGAAAATCTTAATATTTACTATTACTTTTACCGTTATCTTTACTGAATGACATTCAGTTCAGTATATATTATTTCCCGTTTGTCTGCTACCTAAACACGTAAGGATTAGAATTTCCGCTAACGGTACTTTACGTCAACAGTACCGTGATCCGGAAAGTGACGCCGTCTAGTCTCGTATGTACATATTAAACAATGTTTCAGAGGAATCTCTACCATCAGGAGTCCTGCTTGTAAGCCCTTCCACATGACGGCTGAACGAATAAATGAGGCTACGAATTTAAACAAACTGTACTGTGGCATTATATAGAAGAATGTAAACTTATATAAATTTATGGTTATAAATATTGAAGAGGATTCTTATTATAACACTAGTAGTTTTTTATTTATTTGTTAATAGCAGTTTATGTATTTTAAAATAAGTTTCAATTACGAAAATAGGCCTTGTCTTTATTGAACAAATTTAAACGAAATATCTCTTTTGTCACCTGAAAACATGCCATGTTTTTCTGCTTTCCTTATGACTTGCAAACAAGCGAACCATTGGCCGGATTTACACTTGTCTATGTACGTTCTGTGCACCATTCTTTAGTGTTGAACCCAAGTGTAAATATCCTCGAACCAGGCACAAACAGTGCCCTGATTGGGACAACCTGACAATTTTATTTATTCATTAAATTTCAGAGAGAACTCTAGCACCAGCACTCTTCAATTATTGGCAATAAAATGTTGCATAGCGGCAGATCTTTAATTAATTTTCAAATCCAATCACATGGCTGTAAACCAGGAAGCGAGACAATTCGAAAAAGCCGAGAGACTCATCCAGTGTTGTAGAGTAACCAAGATAAGATTCGAATAAAGGATGTTAAAGAACAGTACTTGAACTTTGTATTATGTCAGACTGTGCTGGCTGTATTCTCAGATTTGTTAAAAGAGCATTTACGAAATGCACTCTATGCATCCCCCTTTTTCATATTACGTAACACTGAAAACCGAATGACAAGAGATCATATCATATGCTGCTTATTAAAGCCAACGTACAAGACACATCACTTTACTACAATTTATTGACAAACTAGAGAAGAAGTTCTGAAATCTACACACATACCCGACGGATTCTCTCTGCACTGGCTCTTAGTTTGAATGAACCGAAGCCTAGCAATTTTTTTCAGCAAGTTCCTGGGAGAATTCGGACCGAGCCTTAAGTTAAACTTTGTATTTTTTGCAAATAACCGAAGTTGAACTCCCTTTTATTCTCGCCAGAATAAATCCTGATCTACATAAAACGTGATCTGCATTTCATTAAATTAATGAAGCTACCCGTTTTTCTTAATGCACAAATGGCAGTAATACTTTAATGGATTATTTAGCAATAATGTGTCAAAATGCTGCCCAGTTACGAACACATTATGAACGTCGTTACGAACAACTTTTTTGTGACATGATTAAAGCACGAGCAAGCCAGAAATGCTTGCAATAATGTTGGGTTAGTGTCGTTTCAACAATTCAACAACCAGATCATCGAAGTCCATGGTAAGGTCGTGTCGGCTGGGGGTATGAAAGCTAGGTCAGGGCCCGTGCAGATTTCTACACTGCGTGTATAAGCTCGATGGCAGGGCACAAACCTTAGAAAATGTGGGAAGGGATGTGTGGTTATACATAAAACAAAATTAATACTAATTACACTAATACAGTATATTTTGTAATTAGAGGTACAGCTTTGATATTCTCACAGAGGTGCTGATGAAATTACAGGCTTCCCGGATATGATGTCGTTTATATTGGCAAGTGGCTGTCATTGCTTCGGAAGTACTAGCTTGCAACCATCTTTAGGGTTGTCCACATACAGCAATTCGTTCCGATACACACATATTATACCAGTTCCTTTCTGGCTGACAGCTGTAATTTGAGGCGCGCTAAATCTTACGTAGAGGATCCCAAATAGGCAGTTTCAGGGTAACATGATTTGCAACGTTTCTAAACTCGGACTTGCTTAAAAATTGTTGTTAATTTTTTCCTATGAATATAATTTAATACTGCAATTATTAAGTGCATATTACATATGGTGCGTCGAGTCAAAAACTGACAGAAATAAAAATTTTAAAATGTACAGTGCCCTGACATTGTAAAACTTTTACATAACCGATCAGTTGTGATAAATCAGTGAGGCTGAGTTTAGCCAACACTTACGTAAATTTCGGGTTACCTGAAAATATCGGGAATGAAAACAGAACATCAGTCAGAAATTGTCTGTATTCAGACACACAGTATATACAGTAGTGCCCACACTGAACTTAACCTCAGTAGGGATCTATAGCGTATTCACAGGTTACACTGCCTAGGCTTGCATGCTGCATGATTAGTCAACAGGTTCAAGGTGCTTGGAGCGGAGCGGTTTGCAACCAGGCAGAATTAACAAAGAGGCAAAATGTTATTCTTTATGGCAAAACGAAGCGAGATAATGTCGTTATTATTAGGTCACACAGTTCATTAACTGGCAAGTGTTACCACCGGAAATGTCGAACACAAACAACAAATAAATTCTTTAAATGTCGTGTATTACGGCAATAAAGGAAATCAACTGCTAAAGTACCGAATAGCACGAACTGTAATTTTACATGCAAATTTGAATTTCGATACCTCAAGAAATATATTTAACGCCACCGGTAATTTGGGACTTCAAATACAAGGGACAAATTTTAATTGGTGCCTGCGCTTAAGAACTACGACATGAAACGTACGCGGGAATGGAGGTAGCTTTCCACGTAGTATTAACCTCGGTATTAGATGGATATGCAAGTTATGGTTTCATTTGATAAGACGCTTTACTAGGGTCTATCTCGACTAATTATCCTCACATGAATATTCGTGTGTCTGCAGATGAGTAATAGAGGACTGATACAGCAGCAGGACACAATCTCCGCCTTCCTCTTTCCTCCTCAACACCAATTAACGGTACTGGAGATTCTTTTAATGTTATGCAATATTTTCAGTTAACGTAGCGTCATTAAATTACATTCCGAATTTTATATTTTCACCGAAGTGCCATCATGTAGTACAGTACATTGATACCAAAAATTTGGGCCAAACTATCTCCTCCATTTCAGGTGCAGAATAAACTTTTTGGATGAACTTCTTACCTACAGTTTAGGGTTCGTTTTTATATCCATATTCAGATAAAGAAGAAGGTCCGTGTCTGTTAGTCCAGACATATATCTTGTCAACTACATATCAATAGCTAGTTTCTTCCACCTGTCTGGTACTCTCGTCTTTTTACCCTGAATATCTTGTAAGAATTTAATGAAATATAGAGACCTTGGCATTACACATGAGCTTAAAAGCAGAAGTTAAACAGAAACTCCTGCCCAAGAAGTTAGTATTTTCCTACATTGAATGTCCAAATTTCAAATCTCGGTCCAGAGATTTGTTTTCGTGATCGAGCGTATAGCTATATCCCTTAATACATCCAGACTAAAGCTGTAGTGTTAGGACTTACCTGAAATTATCTCTCACCACTTCCTTCCACAGAGTTTCCAATTCATTTCCTGACTACTAACAACTGTCTTTATAATTAGACAACTGTCACAGAACTATAGCAGAAAAATTACAAAGGAATGCAGGTGCTTCTTAAATTCAATTTAATAATGTTGGTTTTGACCTTCAGTATCACAAGGCGTATATGTACTGGGTTACATAAATACGTAAAGAGACACAACAAGAAATGCAGGCAGATAATTAATATTATGTAAAGTTAGGTAAAAACAAAACACGTAATAAGCTGCTTAGTTAGTGGAGGTCGGTATAAGACGATAAAGAAACCGAAAATCACGTGCATGACATCGTGAAAAATAATGGGCAGAATATAGAATATAATTCTACACCAGGATATGAAGTGTGAGGGGCTAAGGAGAAAATTAAAATAATATTTTGAAGTCGGATTTTGTCAGAAGGCAGCTAACACTTGAAAACTAAAAGAAGAACTAATAAAATAATTAATAAACTAAGTGTTCTGGCCTACGTTTGTTAGTCTTGTGTCATGACCCACATAGAGATTTACATATAAATTAGCTGGCTGCATAATGACACAATCGGAGTAGAATATGGCGTACTTACGGAACAAGAAGGAGAGATTAGAGAAAAAATAAGACTACTGGATAAATTAATTACATAAGGAAAAATCACAGGGTAGAAACTGGATCCAGATTGTGTAAGATGCGTACCTCAGCGCTGACAATAAAACATTTCTGAAACATTGTTCGACGGATAAGAGAACATAAAATACGATTTATGACATACAATATGACTTAATTCTAATCCTCAAATTACCCAAAGCTATGGCAAATTTTGGACTGGCTTTGATAGCTTAAAACATTCCCATCTTCCCTACAAAGGAACAGATTTTTTCGCAGATTAATTGACTTCCATAAGGCGACAGTTTCCTTCCTTTGTTCCTGCCCGAACGAGGTGAGAAACTGTGGAGTCTGGCATTATACTTTGTGTCTTTATTTCGGTGTGATGTTAAATAAATGCTACTCATATGATAATCATGCTAATGAAAAAATTAACATAAAACAGAACATTAATATCTTGCTAAAAAAATGAGCAACTCACCCACAAAATACATTGATTCATTTGACTTATTATTATTTTTTCTCTCTCTCTCTCTCTTTTGTCACAGGCCTATTCTTCCTGGTAATTCTCTTGAACCAACAGTGATCCCCATCGCTCAGGCTTCAAGTTTCACACTGCAGTACTTTCCGTATTATGTGTGAGGTTCCAAGTATAGCTGTCTTTTGTAGTGAATCTATCGAATGTTTTCCTGGTACAGCTTCCAAATTTTTCCTTAAGCTTCTCGTTACTATTCCAGTGGCTCCAATTATTACTGGTATAATTGTACATTTCAGGTTCCACATTCGTTGTATCTCTATACATAAACTCTTGTATTTTAACTTCTTTTCCGCTTCCTTTTGCACAAAATTTCTGTCTGCGGGTATTGCCACATCTATCAGTGTGCATGTTTCCTCTTTTTTGTTTTTAATTATTATATCTGGCCTATTTGCTGTAACTTCTTTGTCTGTGTGTACTGCTTGATTCCACAACACTGTGAAATCTCCCTCTTCATACACTGGTTTGAGCATGTGTGTGTACCATTTGTCTGCGGTTTCATTGCCTAAGGCTTTGCATATTGAGTAATGCAAATGTGTACAAAATTTTTCGTGTCTCCTTTAAATATTCGTTCTTCGCCAAAATGGGGCATCCCGAGGTTAAGTCGTCAATAGTTTCTTCATGTTGTTTACATAACCGGCATTTACTCTCAATTTCTTACTTCAAAATTTTATTCTTAAAATAGTTTGTGCTAATTGCTTGGTCTTGAGCTGCCACTATTGTACTTTCTGTTTCTCCCTTAATGTCGCCATATTTTAGCCAGCGATATGACTGTCAATATCCACCAGCTTTTCATCAAAGCTACGTGGCAATTATTATTATTATTATTATTATTATTATTATTATTATTATTATTATTATTATTATTATTATTATTATTATTATAATATTTCTTGTTATCACCATTATATTTGTTATTGACAAATGTATACACGAAAAAAATATATTTCTAAAGATTGTGCTGTAGAAGCTATTCTGTAGTTAGATTTCATGAAACATGTAATAATTCTTTCCAAGAAAACGTTTTGTATTAATAAATTAGAACTTTCTGAAGTATGTGCTCACTCCCCCAATATGGCTCTTTGTTGTAATTCCTTGATTTTGTGCTCTCCCAGTACTTTACTCAGGTAATTTATGAATGATTTTGAGCTGGTTCCAGTTATCCAAGTTATTACTGGTGTCACTTTCGCTTTTACATTCCACATGCACTGTATTTCTATTGTAAGGAATTTACATTACAGAATCTTATCCAATTCTTTCTTAATCTCATTTCTGTCTCCTGAAATAGCAACATCTATTAATATACTATCGACTAATAAAGCAGCTGTTTACTCACTTGAGCCACCTCCTTGTTGCAAACAGTACCTGCAACAGAAAAAAGCTCTACACAGTGTAAGTGTAATTTTATCAACATATACATTAATTGCATTAACTCAACAGGATAATAAACCAGAGAAGATAAACCTTCTTACTCACTTATAAAAGCACAATAATATATCTTGTTACACAACTATGTACCTAACCAGGCATATCCATGCAACTTTACAATGTGCAGTACCGGCACATCTTGACATCATTAAAACAGGAAGGAACATATATATATATATATATATATATAGTTAATCCATTGATATAATATGCCTCAGAGTAAAAGAACAAGAGTGAGACAGGAACACATTCAATCATATCTATAAAAAGACTACATAACAGAGGCACACCATCCAAGCACTCTAGGTACATTTGGGTGAAAGATACTCTCCAGAACTAAATAAGACTCAACACATTGCACTTGATTCCCAGAAGTACTAAAACGACAGCTACAGATTTGAAAACTCACCCCATGTCTGAAAAATTTTGTCATTCCCTTATTAAGTCACTCATTATGTGGCAAAATAATTACAAAACTTGCAATGTTGTCAAAAAGCACACTTTGGTTAAATTCCACATTCGGAACTCCTATAAAAATTGTGACACCAAACCAATAAATGCAGTTGGGCCATGTTGTTTCTTGAAGAAAGAATAAATTTAAAAAAATTAAAAAAAAACCTTCTAAACATTTCACAAACAGAAACATATTACTGTAGACCTACACAACATATTACTGTAGAATGACACAACATATTACTGTAGAACTACACAACCTATTACTGTAGAATTACACAACATATTACTGTAGAACAACACAAAATATCCTTTAAGATCATACACATAATTTTTAACATAAACAGAATAATATATAATAACAAATACTGCATAGAGTTTACAACATAATGAATGCCCATGCTGCATATAAGTTTGTCCACACATTACCCACAATTATCTGTCATGGTTTAGCAAACCTGTAATGTAACAATAACAGATATGAATTAGCCACCAGCAACACATGAATACTACTGACATTCTTTGTGGCAAAAAAAGACCCTCACTCCACTGGCTTGTTCCTCTCAGTCCAACTCTTCCATTCAAGGATTTTATCCAGGATATCTTCTAGCATTGGTTTGCCTCCATGTTTAGCAACCCCAGTCCTTGCTTCAGTATCAAGCTCCTCAAATGTATGCCTCGTGTAACTCAAAGACCCAAACATTTCCAGCAATACAATGCAGTATTTCTTCAATTTGACATTGCAAGTTCGTTGTCACAGGATATCTGATTGGTCACTGTTAAGACTAATATTGAAATGCTCTCTTCTGTCACAGGAGCACAAGAAATGTGCTGTAATCTGAAACTATGTAACTTCCTTATAACCAGCTCTGCATTTATACAACATCACTGTGCACACATTACTATTTGCAGCCATCAATGAAGCCATTCTTTCTTTTCATTCACAGTATGTGACCAAACACTGCATCTACAAAACATTCACAAACACAAGATATCCTTGCTGCCATCCTGTAACATTACATACCACCACAATTATGCACACTGCACCACAACAATTTTATTGGTGGAAATGCAACATAGTCTCCCCTTTTAAAAATTACATGCATTACTCTGTACTGTGTATGAGACTTCAAAAACAATAGACAGCAAAATCAATTTATTTTAATCACAAATTTAACAATATTTTTCATTAATTTTTTGGACACATCTGCACTGTAAACCTGCAAAACTTCATCTATTAGTTTTGTAATGTACATCTGTCCAAATATGACAACTCGTAAAAGAACAGTATGCTGGAACTACTGACAGAGTGGTTTAAGAAGAAATATACAATTCTGTACTCTCAAGAATGGAGCAACATTTTGAGGTGTAAAGAACACCACTTGGAGGAACATGAATTATTTCTACAACTTTCTTTCATTGTGGAATCCAATAACAAATTCCTGAAATGTCATTAATATCAATGCATGTTACCTTCAAAGTGTGCAGTCAAGTTGGTTTTCCTGCTTAACTCATTTCTGGCATTAAATTATCTAAGCAATGGACAGTACAGAAAAGCCACATCCAAACAAACAAACGCAAGTAAAATATGAAAGACTGGAGTTATGATGCCATGAGTACACTTG
>Ga0268261_10003266_pt1 | contig 11888 bp, 9 predicted proteins | sample TergutNc150P1_FD_190353 | JGI IMG/M metagenome (GOLD analysis project Ga0268261, IMG submission 190353) | Nasutitermes corniger P1 segment gut microbial community from laboratory colony in Florida, USA - Nc150 P1 (SPAdes) (version 2) | ecosystem: Host-associated > Arthropoda: Insects > Digestive... | reverse complement strand
TATATATATATATATATATATATATATATATATATATATATATATGACATTAGTAACCTAAGGGTTAATTCAGAACTTCAGTTTCGTCATCGTGTTCGTTACATATTTCTCAGTGCAGTACGTTGCTAGGTCTTGTCTGCGCTGTAACCTTCCCTTTTTCTTAGGTGTTTATTGATGTTATACTTTTGATGTAACTAAATTAGAGTTAACCTCTTTTACCTCTAATCATATTATGACTTCTGATGCCAACAATTTCGAACGTATCCAGCAGAAGTTTGTTGCCCTGAGTTACATCCTTATTCCACCATGACCATTACAGATGCCATAATGCGTTCCAGTACCTAAAACTATATGTGTTACGAGAGGGAAGGCGGCATCTTTTTCATTTTTAGTTTGATTTCAAATGTTGTGTTTCCTTTTTAGACACTACAGGTCTTGTGTTAAGTGTAGTGAATGGTTTGTGTTATATTCACAGGTTAATTTTATGTACTGTCTGATAATATAAGAAGCTTAATGGACCCAGCAGGGTAGGTTTAATATTTGTTATCTTTTCTATGATGATGGAAGCAGTGGCAACTTCCAAAATGTTACATTTTAACAAAAATATGAAACGTCGGAGAAAGTCTAATACAACTCATAACACACTTTTTCATGAACTTTTAGTCTTCTCTTGTTTCAATTTTGTAATAAATGCTGTGTCTTATGCATTGTAGGGTCTTTGCGATTCATAAAGTTGTTTGGCAATATCACCAAAGAAGCTGGGGATTCAGTGAAGCTGAAGTGTGAAGTCACTGGTGATCCACCTCCATCCAAAATTCGGTGGTTTAAGAATGAAGCTCCTGTTATCGAAGAGAAGGGCCGCCTTTTCACCAGACGATACAATCCACAGGTAACCAAACCACACAGCAGAGTAATGCAGTATTGTGTGATTATGGGCTCACGTTACACATGTTTCCAGTTTTTCTGAGTTTGTTTTTCAGATATTCTAACATATTAGTTGTTTTTGATACCTTGTGCATTATTTCCATTTTCATGTCTTTGGATTCCAGTTTCTGGAATCTCTGATGAATTACAATATCAAGCTCCCAGCTATCATATACGACAAATAGTTTCATAGAAGTCGGGGAATGTTTGGTTGTCATGTTGTTTTGCATGGGTTTGTGGCAATTTGAGAACAGTACACGAAGAGTAGTACAGTAAGATTTTTGTTGGTTTGGCAGTTGTGGAGGGAATATCCTAAATTTGTTTTGATGGAGGGTCATATGATTAGAAAAAAGAAAGAAAAACTTGTACCATTCACCTTGCATTCTGTAAGTTTTCTAACCATAGCCATGAGATCTTGGATTCCTTTGAACTCTGAATACATTTACTCTCTAACACATTCACTGCGGTATGTTTAAATGTAGGATAATTCCCCTTGGCGAAGCAGCCATTCCTAAAGAGACTAATACTAGGCCCATTGAGTGGAAAACAAATTGTCTTACGCCACGTGTGTCAAAATTGGATACATGATTTGATTCCTTGCAGCTTGTGCTATGGTTTGTGAAAATGTTGTGTGACTGAATAAAAAAAATGTTAACACATTTTAAGAGGAATCTGTTCCCTCTGTCAATGTCATTCAGTGAGTGACTCAACCTAACATTCTACAAGGCTCTGTGTTAATGCATTTCTGTGTTCACAAGGGCCTGCCATTGGTCCCTGTCCTGGGCCACATTGTACACTTCCACACTATCCCATACTTCTCTCAGATTCAAATAATATTAAACTGCTATTGTCTGTGCTTAGATCTACCAAAGGACCTCTTTCCTTCAGGTTTCCCACCAAACCTTTGTATCCATTTTCCTTCTCCCCATGCCTGCCGTATGTCCCACTGGTTTCTGCTTCCTTGATTGAATCTTATATTTGTTAATTATACTATGTATTGAATTTTGCTTTTATCTAATGGTCAGATTTTACCAGTGTGTTTTTTACTGTGCATCATAATCTATTAGAATCACAGCCATATCTGTCATTTTTAAATTTCATTTGTATGTTGGAAAGAAATATGAAGGCTCATGATTGGGCTTTTCGTTTGTCTTGATATGACTCTAAATGCATAGGCCCAGTGCCTTTTCTTTTTTTCTGTGTATATGTGTTGATATTCCTTAGTTTTGTATTGTCTTTGTCACTATTCCCCCATCTTCCTTATATCTCTCCTCTCGTAAAGAAGAAAACATTGCGGAAGGTTATCCCACAAGGGCAGAACATGCCGTCAGGCCCATCTCTTAAAGATATCTTTCCTAAGCTTTTTAATTCACAGACATCAATAGCAATATACTATATATTTCCTTGCAGAATCATCAAGGTCAGAATGTCCTGGGTTCACGCCTTAAAATTAGACAGCTTGATACCCATGATACAGGATACTACAAGTGTGAAGCAAGTAACGGAGTGCAAAAGATTGATTCTACGGGCATTCTTTTAGTTAAGATGAATCGATGGGGTAAGTATGCATGCTCATATTGTAACACCACATTTGGATGGAAATTTCAGAAAAGAAAATTTTCCTATAGTAGTGGTACGTGCTGTATAATTATAAACAAATATTGCGGAATTTAAATTGACAGCAACTCTTGTCACATAAAACTTTTTGTCACAAAAACAGTTTGTGTATGTCAGAAATGTTTGATGTTGGAAGTATGATTTAAATCTCTGTGCCATTTTACATACATTTGTCTAAAAGTTTTTTTTTTCAAGTGTACTTTTATGTCTTAAAGTTCAGTAAAATGATAAATTTACCCCCCTATAGTATAGTTACAAGTACCTGAGAACTAATGTTTCTACCTGGTTTCTAGGGTAAAATGGACAAGTGTGCATTACTGAATATAATTTTTTCCCCTATCACAGCATTTCCAAGGTTTACCAGCGTGTGTTTTTAATCAATATATGTAAGATTCTGGGATTTGTAATATATGAAATTATGGCTCATACATAATGTCGGTTCATTATTTCCATACCATCACTTATGAAATGAAACTGCACAAGCTTCCAGTAAATCATCCCTGTAAATAAAGCTTATAGCTGTAGTGGTTTTAAATTCTGAACATATTGTAACACAGTAAGTTTGTAGCTACAGACAATAAACCTTATCTTGTAAAGGCAGCCTTGACTGAGAGTTCTGCAAGTGATTATCTGTTCTTTCACAGGCCGGATTAATGCTCCTGCTGATATTCCTAATTTCTCACCAGTTTTCCCAAATTTTCCAGGATTGTTGGAGGGGTAAGTACTAGTTCCATTTTTTCAGTGAATTAGTACAATTTTTTCAGTGAACTGTGTCTCATAATATAATTATGGATATCACAAATTCAGCACATGTTCAACAAGATAAAGTATGAATGTTGTAGTATTTATCAAATGAGAACATATTCATATTTTTTCCCCCACATTTATTTGTATTGTATTTTGCATAATTGTGAGGTGTGTTTCACCCTTAACAGAGATGTGAAATACTTAAAAAATCAGGTCATAAATCGTTAAAGAAGGATGCCGCTTGTAGACCTAGCACATATGAGAAGATAATGTTAAAAGTTGTCTTAAGGTAGTCTATCTTTTTTTTTTTTTAATATCACTGATCACGGACATTTTTGTGGCCTTAAAATCTTTGGCAAATTGTTCACTTTGTGACTCATCCATTGTGTATGTTAGTCAATCATTTATAGATGGCACCATACTATGCAGTTTTGAACAGTAGAACCACATTCAAAATCTCCCTGCTTCCATTATTCTAATATGACTCATGGATGTTGCAGAACCATTATATTATGTACGACAAATATTTAAATTTGGTTTTCATGTTACATTTACATCAGAGGTGAGTGGAATAAAGAGGTAGTGTGGGAGAGTCCATCTGGTTCATGAGAGTGAATGAGCGAGGGAGTAAATGAGTGAGTGAACGGGTGAGTCAGTCAGTCAATTTAATCAGTCACTTCGGAATTGCATAATTTTTCTGCAAGACAGGTAGATGATGAGAGGCAGTGATAGTGAATGGTACTGAAAAGCATGGAAGTGACTTGCAGTAGTGGAACCAAGATTATAGCTCTGGCGTGCTCTGATAATATGCATGTGTGTTCTTGTTTAGCATCTTGACTCTGACCGCCATACAGTGTTGAGTCTCAGTCAGGTCATCGGCTATAGTGAATGAGGTTTTACATTGTTTTCCTGAGTCCCTCCAGACAAAAGTACTGGGATATTACCTCACTTAGGTCATGGTCAATTCCTTCCAAATCCTTTTCAGCTGCATCAGTCATCAGTTATTCAACACAATGTGATTAAGAGTTACTGAGAGCATAATGTAATAAACCATAAATAATATCCATACAGTCCACATTTGCTACCTTTGTCCTGTGGCATTGCTAGGTTTTTAGCAACCACAGCGATTAATGACAATGGCTGCCCCTAACAATAATTATGAATTTTAAAAATTGCATTCATTTGCTGAATTTAGTTTATTTGGTTCAGTAGTTTAACCCTTTAAACCCCAAATTAAATCCCATCTGCTATATGCTGGCATTATTAGCTCACCATTTTCTCCAAGTTAGCAGGATAAGGGTTAAATCATTAACCATTAGGCTACTAATGTCATATATATATAGAGCACCTATTCTTGATGTTTCTAGATCACACACCTACCGACTGTGCTGCATCATTGTGTGTGATCTAGAAACATCAAGAATAGGTGTTCCATATATATATATGACATTAGTAACCTAAGGGTTAAGTTCTGTTGAGTACACAGAGTAAATTTTGTTTTCATTTAAAATATTCAATTTTGGCCCATTTCTCCATACCGCCCACCCCTTCCTGTACTCTGATACCTGGGGCAGCCACACTGTTGTCTCCCTTCACCACCCACTCTACTATTTGCATGTCAGTGTCATGCACTGAAGTCTTTCCTCCCTCTGAACTTCTTAATTACTTCAAGTATTACATGAGGTGTTACAACATGATCAGATAGAGCAGGTATTTGGGGATTCAGCGCCACAGTTCATGATTAATTACATTAGCAGTGCTACATATTAATGGATTCATTAATCCTTGCCACTTGCAAAACTATGGCTTATTCCAAAAAAAGACATACATATGCTTGGGACTTGGAGGTGTAGGGATGGGGAGGGGGCATGGACTGGACTGATCTGGCTCAGGATAGGGACAGGTGGCGGGTACTTGTAAATGTGGTAATGAACCTTCAGGTTCCATAAAATGTGGAGAACTGGTTGACCAGCTAAGAACCGGTTTGCTTTTCAAGATGGACTCTGCTCCATGAAGGAAGTAAGCAAGCAAGCAAGCCTACTGGGTCCAGGGTGATGATGTTATGAACTCAGTAATGGATCTCTTTGTTCCATAAAAGCAGGAAACTGACCAGCTAAGGGAAAGTCAAATAATCAAGTAGGACTGTGGTCCATAGCGGTGGTAGGCATCATGCTGTATTTCGGGTTGTAGTTGATTAATACAAATTAAAATTATTATTACCAAACAGCTTTCATTTCTGAAGGTGACTGGCGTTTGGTATGATGCAATGCAATGTGGCACACACGGACAAACGTTTCGTTAGAACCCGCTACCTGCTGCTTCCATCAAGATGGAAGCAGCAGGTTTCTCTAAAATTGTGGTACTTACCTATCAGACTACTGGACATCACACTGAAGAATTCAGTAATTTTTAATGTTGATTGTTCGTTAACAATACCGGATTTAATCGAAATGGTTACAGAATCGAAACACTTGGACGGATAAACACGACCTGCCCATTATGCCTTCATTTTCTGCGTACTGTGCAAAGAGTGCACAACAAGAACATGCAGTTGTGTTGACTTCAATATTTATTGATTATTTATGGTTATACAGACACAGCAGGATGTCTTCAGTATGTCCCAATGCGAACTGTTGCACGGCGGAATGAATCACGTCATTCGACACAAACCGGTTAACCATAAAGATTGTGGCAGCATATTACTCTGACACGTTTGCGCCTTCCGACATGCCGCCGACGATTATGTAATCACTGCGATAACAACCTCGTGTCGGAACGCAGTAACTGTTTGAATGTGTTTCGCGAATTGGGTACCAGGTGGCTGTCTGTATCACGTTCTGTTGTTGAGCCCGGCATGTAGTGAATGTTTTTCGTTGACTGGAGATGGTGCATGCCATTTTGCCTACTTCGACGCCTTAGTGTTATTCATTTTTTCCGTCCGCTGCATTGATAATGGGAATTGCCCGTGTTTTGGTTTGATTGTCCTGTGGAGGGGTGTGGTGAAAAGATAAATTATGCCAGTATATAGTGATGCGTATATAACAGTAATATTATGAAGTGCTTTAATCGTATTTATTTTAATTTATTTTTTATTGCATTAGTGACCGGCGATCAAGAGGAGTCAGGAACGAATGGAACTGAGTATGCACACAAGTGATTTTTTTTTTTTTGTCTTTTCGGTGACAGCAGTTTGTTTTCCAAGACCGTAGACTCATAACCCCATCACAAGATAGTAGATTTGAATCCCATAGTGAGGTTAAGCAGCCCATCACCCTAGCGTCCTCAGTAAATCTTGAACCTTGTGGGTAAATAGAGAATTCAAAATTGGAATGAATTCTGATTCTTTCTTTCACGTTTCTAACCTCTTCGCGCGTTTAATAATTTGTTTTGCTGTTGTTAGAAAATTGAAGGTAGAAATACATTCATTGACTTATTTATAGGTTATGAAACTGAAAAGTAATGACAATCGAAATTCACTAAGCCCAATTAATGTTGTATGATTTTTCTCAAAACTATCAATGTTTGACAGTCTGCAGTTTCTAAGCATTCAGCATCCAAGAATATAAAAGAATTCTCAAAATGAATTAAAAATGGCTTGCTGGTTCCATAAATCCACTATTACATTTTCTTACATGTGCACACAACATCACAGTTTAAAAGTATGTATACTATGACAACCTGCAAAGAATTAATATTTTCATAGTCATTTTTTGTGACCTTGAATAAATGCAGTGCAAGCAAAGATTATTCAATACTCTATTGTTATGAGTTACTTTGGAGGTATTTCTTCTGTGGGAGCATGAGAAGCAGCCTGTGAGGAAGCCTAAACAAAACTTCATTGACAGAGAGCTTCCCACTCCAATAGCTTGTTAGATGTAGTGGCTAAAAAAAACGCCAGAATCCAGTGACAGGTGCACATGGTAACTAATTCTTCAGTTATTTCCAGTTTATGTAATTTTAAAGATTTGGTCTCATTTTTCTGGAACTTTACATTTACAAGAGATGTAGAACTCAACATAACTATTGCAGTTGTCCTTTTTGCAGTATATGTGTAGTATATTGATGATTAGTTTGTTGTTAATACAGGAAGAGACTTACTTTTCTGGTGTTAATAGTTGTGATTGATTTGGGTAGGGGCACAGAACAGTTCCTTATGTTCGTGTCCAGTCCTTAAGTTTTTGCAGTATGTTCTGTGCTTGGGGTTTGCACCACATTTATATAGAAAAATAAATGCTAGGAACATGTTTAGATAACTGACAGTGGATTGGATGATAGTGATTTATGTGGAAGTGGTACATACTCTTTTCGATGTGCGTGAGGTACAATGCATTTGCGAGCAGTGATAAGTAAATAATACAAAGTACCAACTTTTTGTAGCATTTGCCTAATGTCCAAATCCACTGTCATAATTTGGCATTATTGGTTTAATCAACATTCAGTTCTGAAGTATGAAACATTTTCTGCTAGCCATATGGACCCATAATTTGGATGCTGAGATATGTACAGGGATTCTCTTTCAACTGTATTTAAACCTATAGCCATACAGAGATAAGTAACTATAGAAGATTAGTGATAAGTGATAAGAGCAGAGTGACTGAAGTAGTTTGATGTATATGTTTGCTTTATGTCCTGTTATGACGAAACCTAATGCAAGTGTTTGATAGGGGGAATTCATGATACACTGTAATTTATCCTGCTACCATGATCGTAAATGATTTACAGTAAATAAATGTCTTATAATTCACATATACATTTTTTTTATGAATGTATTTTTAATTCCATCTTTAGGTAGAGATATATTTGGGAGGAACACTAGGGAAAACTTGAGGGATAGATAAAATAGCTAATTAGAGAAGTATGACTTATTAAGTGGTTGCCATTAAATAAGTTCTATGAATTTCCTCATTCAAAATAATAGCTTTTTAAAGAAAAGAACCCAGTACAATATTGGTATCATCAGTATCATTATTATTTTTTTCCAAAAGTCCAATCATAATTTCATATTACGAGGTTGTGGAAATGGCTACATAGCAAAGCATTTCATATGTAAATTAGGTACAGTGTAGTTATTTTTGAATATCAAGTAATGCAAAATCAGCATTAGTCATTATTATTTATCTACATACATCAAAAACAGCCATACAACAGCCAAGAATGACTTTTTCTGATCCTTGACATAGTATTTATCAATTGCAGAGACAAATCAATAAAACTACTTGAACTTAAAAGACAAATGCAAAACATGTATGGTTACCTATTATAGTTTAAGAATTCCTCCAATGTGTAAAATGAATTGGAGTTAAGAAACCTTTTTAGGGCAATATGAAAATGTTCCATTTCATTTGTTAAACACTTTGTGTTTGCTGGGAGGTGATTGAAAGTCCGTATTCCAGAGTAACAAAACCACTTCTGAAATTTAGTCAAATTAGAGATGGGTGGATGAGATTTGTATCACATCTAGTATTAAAGTTATGAATCTCCATATTCATTGTGTATAGATGTTTGTTATTCACTGTGTATATGACATAGTACATATGTATCATCCAACTGATACTTCTTATGCTGTAAATTCTGTGTGACACGCATGAAAGAAGAGTTCACAGCAATTTGAAATTTCTAGGCATTCATCCAGGAAATATATCCAACATTTTCATTTGTTTAAATTTGACTTTTTATTGCACTTGAAGAACATTGAGAACCTTATCAAGGCCTGATATTTTAAATATCATTCTTTTAACGTAAATTGCTTTGCAGACTGTAGCAAAGTATGAATGCAATCTAGTGCTTCCTCTTTCAGTTTCCAGTGTCCTCTCATGTCCTTAAGGTCATGCTTACTGAAACATTTCAAGTGGCATTAGTTTGAAATACCATTACATTTTTCAAATGATTCACATAGAAAATCCAACAAGATGCTACTGTGTATCAAAATTTTATTTCATATATATATATATATATATATATGAAGCTCAACATGTTTGGCTGCTAGTGCAGTTTTAGGCTCCTGATGATGGGTGGTGTGTCACCCGAAACATGTTGAGCTTTATGTGTGTGTGTATGTGTGTATATATGAAATAAAATTTTAATTCACAGTTGCATCATGTTGGATTTTCTGTGTGAACTATACCATGATGCACTGATCCATGAATATCATGTTTCAAATGTTTTTTAACCCATCGCATTGCCAGATAATGAAACCACCTTCTAGACCGTAACTTTTTAGGTCACTCAGAAAAATGAAATACATATTCTAAATTCAGTTGTATTATTTTGAAGCCAGTAATTGCTCTTTGTCTTTTTTCTTGGTACTGTATCATAAAATAATAGAGAAATCACAACAGTTTTTAAGTATAAAAAGATATTACTTGATTTACTATTTTTCCATTGCATTTTCTTCAGTGATCAGGTGCAAGTTTAAAACAAATAGTTCTACTTACATTGCCATTCCCTTTAGAATAACATGCATGCAGGCACAGCACACACATTTTCATTTCGTTATGATGCATCCCAGTCATCTTCAGACTGTCGTACAGTACCTTGCATCAGCCCTTTAAGAAGATATTGATTTTTTTGGAGGAAAATGCAGTGGAGCAGTCTTTGTCTTCCAGGGTTGGTAATGCTGACATGAATTTGGGCGGTACATCTCCACAAGAAAATAGTGGTTTGGGTACCATCTTGTCACCTGCACCAGGTCCTCACACTTTCCAGCCTGGAATAGGAGGCTATGGCAGCCCAACTGATGCTGTTGCTCTGCCAGGCACAGATAATGCTGATGTGTCAGGAAAGGAAGGACTTTGTCAGGTTGGTAGATTACATAATAAGAGCACTCAACACAGTTTTTATCAGGGTGATTTTTTTAAAGAGTACATCAAATGTGTGTCATATAAATTGTGTAAAAGTAACATTGCTTATGGGACCACCTGCTTTCCAGTGTGGTAGCTGACGTGCTAACAAATGCGCTGCACTTGTTGCTGCTGACTTGTTCGGTCATCTTCAGCATTGATGGTATTTGTGCTCACCATGTTTGAGATACAGTATTAAAAAGTGTATTTTAGCAGAGGCACTAGACCCACTGCATGTTACACAGAATTGTTATAAAATCTGTGTGTGTGGAGGAAACTACTGCCACATAAATATCAACACAGTGCAAAACACAGCCCATTGTTTTCTTATTTTTATATTCTTATAATGAAAGCCAGCGAGATGCACTGTTTTTCAGATTCATTTGTTAAAGTGTTTTGGACAGGTCCACTGTCCATCATCAGGAGTATCTCAACACTGTATACATGCAAAAATTATTTGTCATTCTAGTTCTGTTGGCGTCTGTTAGTGTGGTCAGGTCCATGCTAGCAGACGCCAACAGAACTAGCATGACAAATACCTATTGCATTTATACAGTGTTGAGATACTCCTGATGATGGACAGGGGACTTGTCCGAAACATGTAGAGTACTTTAACAAATAAATTTGAGAAATAGTGAATCTCGTTGGCTTTCATTATACGAATACATCACAATGCACGGTCCTCTGAATGTCAAAAACAGCCCATTGTTGTAGTTTAAACAGTGGTACTGAGTAACTTACAAACTGGTCAACCATTTGCTTCATGGTGGAAAGTAAAAATTTTGTAATGCACAGTTTAATATTGTTTAAAATTCACAATTTTCCAACCATATAACTGTGTGGAGCAGAGTTGCTGAGAAGGTGATATTTGCTCAGCCATTTGAGAATTACCTGCCATGTACAGCACCAAGAGGCTTATTACTGTTTTCACATGGACCATATCATGAATCATATGAATTCAGTTCACACTCTTACACCCTATTCATTTCTTTTCTACACCTAACTATTCCAAGAGGTTTGATTCCTTCAGGTTTTCTTACCAAAATATTGTATGCATTTTTGATATGTGTTAAGTGTTCTGCAGGCCTCATCTTTTTGTCTTCCCAAGATCTGATCACCAGAAGATTGTTTGGTGAAGAGGACCAATTAGGAAGTTCCTTATTGTGTAGTTTTCTCCATCCTCCTGTCCAATTTAATCAGATTTTAATTAGCTTAGCTAGTTTCATGCATAAACTGTATTCTGTGAAATCATTGCACAACTGAATGGTCAGCCTTTTACAGACAGCTGATATACCATCTCATTGTGTTGATGATTACAGAATGTATTGTCTGAAGTTGCTGGATTATGTCAAAATCCACATTGATCATGTGTGATAACTTTTTCTGCATGTGGGGATAACTTTCAGAAAGACACAGACAGGCAGGTTAGGTTAGGTTAATACCGGGTGTGAAATATATAATATGCAGCATAGTTGGGTTAATATTTTGATTAGAATATGTTAGTTGGTTGTTGAACTGGGTCTCACTGTACCACAATCTTTCGTTAACCATCTGCTTCTGAAGCAACTCACTAATTTTGAATGGGTGAATCTGATCCATTAACCCTTAGGTGACTAATGTCATATATATATGGAGCACCTGTTCTTGATGTTTCTAGATCACACACAACGACGCACCACAGTCGGTAGGACTCCTCTGGACGAGTGATCAGCTCGTCGCAGAGACCTCTACCTGACAACACACGACACTCACAACAGACAA
>Ga0268261_10003265_pt1 | contig 11889 bp, 19 predicted proteins | sample TergutNc150P1_FD_190353 | JGI IMG/M metagenome (GOLD analysis project Ga0268261, IMG submission 190353) | Nasutitermes corniger P1 segment gut microbial community from laboratory colony in Florida, USA - Nc150 P1 (SPAdes) (version 2) | ecosystem: Host-associated > Arthropoda: Insects >... | reverse complement strand
CTTAGGGTTAATGATTTAACCCTTATCCTGCTAACGTGGAGAAAATGGTGAGTTAATAATGCCAGAAAATAGCAGATGGGATTTAATTCGGGGTTTAAAGGGTTAATGACACAGGAAGACTTACGAGAGCGGAGAATGTAGCACCCATGAGAGCGACAAAAAGTGCACAGATTAACCTGAAGCAAAAGACCACGTGGGAAACACAGGCGTATACGTCGGGATAACATTCAGTACAATGTCTTAAGAAATTATGTTTGAAGGCTAAGACTAGATTTAACTGGCTGGGATATGGGCCAGTTGCAGGATCTCTTAAGCACACTCATGAAAAAATAAAGAACCATAAAGGAGAGGAAATTTATTCACCAGCTTTGAGACTATCAGTTTATCAAGGAGTATTAAGATCCACGGTGTTACTTATAGCACAGCGGATACTGGAAACTACATAGGCATTTACGATTGAGTCCAAGGAAAGATATCACAAAACTATGGACTGGAAGCCAGTAAAATTTACAAACATATGACGAAAATATATTAACCTCTTCTTGTTACATTTAAATAAGACTGAGTGTCTAACATTCCATACATATGACTACTCCTACATTACACAGTTTTCCCAATAAAGGATTCTCAAAACCAATATTCCCAGGATACATTAAAAAATGAATCACTGTCGCAAGTTGCATAATCGATTTTCAATATCATAATGTCATATAGAATGGCATTTCTTTACTACATCTTCGTTCAGCGTGTTTCAGAGTTTTAATCTCAGCCACTGCATGTTCCAGAAGGAAGTTAAATCATGTTGAAAGAGAGTCGAAATTTACGATAAGAACAAAACTTGTAAATCATTTAATTTTGTCGCATTCCCGTATACTCCCTCTCTCCTGTTAAATTTTTGACCCCATATTTATTATATATATATTTATTGTTTTATAGTGTTTATCTGCTACATTTTTCTCTGAAATACAATGCCGAAAAAATATATGTATACAAAAGAAACCGAAGAAAATGAAAAAAAAAAAAAACCGGAAAAATCTCTGCCAATACGCACACATACGTAACCACACATTCGAAAGCTTCTGAATGATATTTCAAACTTCCTGAAACAGGTGTCATCAGGTAGTTGGATTCTAAAATGTATGGTGTGAAGTACAAACATCAAGAAATCCGTAATATCTTATTTAACTGTATAATATAAAATTCTTTTCCAGTTAAAACAGAGTTAAGGAAATGCCATAACATAAACGACCACATCGAGCATTCTTTTGTAATGGAGTAGTGATATGGCCTTTAACATAAAATACAGCGGCCGCGAATATTTCTGTACATGCGAATTTCACGACGCAATAAATAACCCAACTTCCATTCTATGTTCCAAAACTCTGGTCGGAAAACGTAAACATTAGAGTCCAAATGGAAAACGACAACGTAAATAGGGAAATAACATCAAAATTTGAATCTTACAGAACTTTCTGGCTCGCTGTTGAAAGGACTCAACTGGCTTACGACACAGATTAATGGCAAAGTTTAATAAAATGACAGTGAAGTTACCGGGACAAACAATGTTTCGAAGAAAAGGAAGAATATTCTACATCATACGGGTGAATTGTCATATAAAATAAATTATTCTGACTAACCAAATACTGTCCTGCAGTGGCACTTTAAGATATCATCACTTCAAGGTTCAAGGCTCCGGTGAACAGTCTAATGACACATGTGGAAACAAGAAATAAGGAAGATCCTTGGACTTTGTCTATTCTAAAGAAAACACCCTTAAAAAGTATTGCGTGGAAATTTCAAAACTTACCGTTATGATTTTGGAAAAGAAAGCTTGCATATGAAGCAGCAGAGAAGTGTTTTAATCAGATATTTAGCACAGACTGAGGGTAAGAAATACGACTTCAGCCACCAGGGTCTTACCCTAGGCAAGGGGGGACTCTAGATCTATTCAGGGGACTCGCACCTCTTATTTTGAATTGCCATCGGCCCCCTGGGCCGCTGAACTCCGGACAGCGGAAACTCGTGGGAAAAGGTCGAGTGGCATAAATTTACAAGCAGATAAGGAATAACCATGTAACACAAACACAACAAATTCCAGATCATTAATAGTACAAAGAAAATCACCAGAATACTTCACGTGCTTTGTAAATTCCCAATGCTTCGGACAATATAACTGATCCACTTTCCGCCTACGGCAAGTTAAGAACCAGCACAACTCGTGCCAACTCCTCCGCGGCCTGTGCAATTTCAGGCCCCTGTATAAAAAAAATCCTTCCTGGAACCCCAATTATCAGGGCCTGCTGTATAACTGATTTAGCAATAGAACGAACCCCGTAAACGGACGTGGAATTCACTGAACACAATTATATATATAACCACAGTGCAGCTTCTCCAGGTCTCCACTGTTACTCCACAATGCAAAATTTACTACAGTATTACTCTTCACACATCTACAGGCCCTCTCCAAAAAAATAGTCAATGAACTAATGAACAGTATGTATCAGTCACAACTCTTAGCACGTGTTTTCTCAGTATCAGCTAGATCCCCGCATTCAGGGCTCTCAATACCAATACACTTTTAGTATTAATTTTACAGGGCCCTCACAATTATTCCACAAGAACAATTAAACAATGAATTATCATTACCAGCCATAGCGCGTGTTTCTCAGTCACAGCTAGAAACACTGAACTCTGGGCTCTCAATACCGATACACTTCCAGTATTAAATTTTACAGGGCCCTCATTATTCCATAAGAATAATTAAACAATGAATTATCATTACCGGCCTCGGCACGTGTTTCTCAGTCACAGCTAGAAACACTGAACTCTGGGCGCTCAATACCAATACACTTCCAGTATTAAATTTACAAGCCCCCACAATTATTCCTCACGAATAATTAAACAATGAATCATCATTACCAGCCTCGGCACGTGTTCTCTCAGTCACAGCTAGAAGCATTGAACTCAGGGCTCTTACTACAAACACAATCCGAAGACCCTCAAGAAATTTATAATAGATCATTATCAAATTTCCCCATCTCGAGGCCTAGTGATCCGCATTATTAATTGTTCGCGATGCATCTGCAAGTATCTGAAAATAATTAACAATCACAGTATTATGGGCATCCACTAGTCATGGCGACCGAGTCTCTCACAATCCAACGTCTCGTGACTTCGTGGTACGTCACCTCCTCGACGCATCCGGACTCCCCTCAGGCAACTTGGATACAGTAAGTACACAATTTCAACGGAAGATCGACCCTCTATTGAGTGCTGTAATGACCATGACGCGTTTGCGTCAGCTCATTACTCAAATTCCCGCTTGTTGTCTGTACGTTAGTCAACATATCGAGTGAGCACATGCCTGACAAATTGTCACACCTCTCAAGGTTGCCTCGCGGCAATATTTGTATATGTTATGGACACAAATATGCGAGACTCAGCTTTTATCCCTTATAAAAGCTGAGGGAAAACGGCCCAGATTCATTCCGGCCTGCACCATTCTTCCGGCCTGTAGTACGTCAGACCAGGCCTCTTCGTGACTATAATTTGGAAGAAATCCTCGTCGCTAAACCTACGATCACTACGGCAGTGTGCTGCGAAGTTACTTCTATCAGAAAGCAGTCTCTCTGATGTTCGTCTTCTACGCGGCAGTGCTACTGTTGGGAGGTAAGTCGCGCCGATAACACTCGCCAGATCCACGGTACTCATTACCGCTAAATTACGTTTCGGTTCTACTCCCCCCCCAGGGTAACCTGAAGAGGTGTGACAGCCTTATCAATTCCTACTCATTGTACTTATCATTATACTCTAGTCACATCATCATAGAATATACCTTATCATTTTGTATCTGCGTATCGATTATTGATCCCTTCCCCACTCCAGATTCGTTTGGTACCAAGATCTCTTGGTTGGTGGCAGCTTATCGACCTTATAGGGCGTCAGGCGCACACACGCGACTCCCGCCCCCATTACATTGGCATCACCGGTGGTCAACTACCTCCCGTGACCATTACATTGGCGGCAGCGGTGTTAACCGCAAGTCATTACATTGGTGGCAGCGGGTGGCAATACGACACACGGTCCATTACATTGCTGGCAGCGGTATTTTACTAACCGCTGCCCATTACAGTACCTTTACTCGTCGAACCTTTTGGATGCCAAGCTTACTTGCCCGACCCTTTCAGGCCCGTCCAGTCTCCTAGCTCCAACACGGCCAGCGACTCCTGTTCCATCAGCCGTTACCTATTCAGCATAGACATGGGCCCGCCAGGCTACTTGCCAATTTCTTCTTCAGGCACTCCAAGACTCTCCTCTCGGCTCCGTAGTAGGCACGACTCTTGCTCCCTCGACAGTTCGTGTACGAGTCCCTTCTCTAGCCTTCAAACCGTTCTACGAGGACACTGTTCGCGCCCCAGTACCAAACGTCATACTACAAACCAATCATCGAACGATAGCTCGAATGGTGATAACAGCGAAAGGGGGACAGGGGTTAACCAAGAGACTAGAGTATCGATCGTTAAAAGAAGCGGTGAATAGCCTCTAAGCAAAGCTGTCAGGGCAATTATACAACCCTTGAGCGCGTCATAAAAAATGACCGGCTCAATATCCCCCCTCTTTTGAAGTCAATCGCATTGACTTCGGGGTAAGACAAATGATTCCAACTAGGGGCTCCTCCGGCGTGGTCGCCGAAGGTTACCGCTCTTCATGTCGTATACGTCCTCCGGACCCATCACAGAGGCTAATCTCAGAGCCTACTCCTATGGTCGGGGAACGGATCATAGCGCTAACGGCTGAATCGTACGTGTAGATGCACCCACGTCCAACGTCTTATTTCTAAATGCCATCAATTGGCTAACATGAGCCATCCCAGTAATTACTCCCGTCTCGGGATTAGCCAACTTTACAACACTGGGCCTCACAAAATTTGCGATGGTCATGGGCCATGACTACTTCAGCAATAGCTTCGCAGATATATTCTGGGCCTCAGAACGAGATTTAGGTGATACAACACTGTATCCCCTACCTGATACGGGTGCGGCCTTCGCTTTAAATTCGATGTATGGGCCACCTTCCTTTGCGCGCGTATCATTCTCATAAGCTGTTTCCAAAAATTTTGGAGGCATCTGCTCCATAACTCCATCGCTTTCAGGGGTTAAATCCTATCCAACTGCGAGGTGTCATTTTAACTCCCTCTCCAAAAATTACTTATCCGGGGTACTTTATGACTTTCATACACGGCCGTGTTGAAGGCCAAACTCAACAATGACAAATCTTCGTCCCAAGAGACCTAGGACTCATGGTGGAAGATTTTTAAGGCAGCTTTCAAGTTGCGGTTCACTCGTTCGGCCTGGGGATAATACGGAGTCGTGTAATGATTGATAACCCAACGAAAACAGAGGTCCTTCATCTGCTTACAGCGAAACGCCGTAGCATTGTCAGTTACAATGGACATGGGGTCCCATAAGCTGGAAAGTACGTTCGCCCCAGGTACTCTACCACAACACTAGCCGAGATCCTCCGGAACGGGTAGGTCACGAACTTAGAAAACCCGTCCACGACAAACATAATGGTTATATTTCCTCTCTTCGTCCGGATCAGTGGGCCCACGAAGTCTATAAAAAAACCTCTCCATGGGTCGGAAACTAAGGTTAGCCGAATTTAACCCCACCTAAGTGGTCTCGGCCGATTGTCCTGACAGAAGATACACTTGTTAGCGTATCCCAAAACTTCAGCCTGCATTTTTGGCCACCAAAATGGGCCGTCACTTTCTGGAAACTTTTGCGCGCTCCTAAATGACCCGAGCCGAATGAATCGTGGAAATACTTTAAAACCATGGGCCTCATCAAGACTCGACCACCCACCTACGTCTTTTTGCCCCTTTTGGGTAATACCATAGTCGCTCCCCTTGCAGCTGAAATTTGGCGCCCCCGTCATCACCCACTAGGACCTTGTGCCTTATTTGCTTACAAAACGGATCCTCTTTCTGGTGTTCCTGTAATGAGGAATACACCAGAGGCAGAGATTCCCACAACGCTGAACAGCACATTTCAGGAGTCTCTTCCGTTTTCCTTTCGAAGAGGCGATATAATGCATCAGCTACAACATTATAAACTCCTCAAGTGTTTTACCGTAAACTTGAACGGAGCCAATCGCAAGATCCATCTCCCTAAACAACCAACATCTTTGATTCGCCGGAGCAACCAACACAATGCTAGGTTGTCACAATGGAGCTCAAATATACTGTGTTCCAAATAAGAACGACACTTTTAACAGCCGAACACCGCCAAACACTCTTTCTCATAGGTGCTATATTTCCTTTCTGGGGCCGTCAACAATCTACTGTAATATGAAATTGGGGCTAAACCCCCATTAACCCTCTGGTGCAAAATGGCTGAGACCGCGAAGTCACTCGCGTCCGTCACTAGGACGGGGACGAAGTCCTTCCTAAAATCGGGGATTTGAAGCACTGGCGCTTCGCATAAGGCCTATTTCAGGAGGTCGAACGCTCTCTGATGTTCACCTTCCCAAACAAATGGTACCCCTCTTCTTTTTAGGGCATGTAAAGGTGCCTTTATACTCGAGTAAGTCGGGATAAACCTGGCGTAAAAGCCAACCACCCAAATAAACCTCCGCAAGCCTCTTAAATTCCTGGGTCGCGGATATCGTTGTATGACGTCCACTCTCTCCGGCAACACCTTGATCCCTTTAGAAGAGATCAAATGACCTAAATACTTGATTTCCGAAGCGCCAAGTGTAATCTTCTCCGGATTTAACGTGAATCCCGACTTCTCTAACCTCCCCTGCACCTCCCGTAGGTAAATCCGATGCTCTTCGGGAGATGTGGAATACACCACTAAATCGTCAAGAAAATTAATGACGTAATTCCCTTTTACATCGGTGAACAACTCGTCCACAACCCTACTCAGGCCTTGACACCCCACACATCCCCATGGGTAACTTATTAAATTCAAAACGGCCGAATGGGGTACAAAAAGCGGTGATCCGCCGACTCTTTTCGGAAAAGGGGATCAGATAATAAGCCGAGTCCAAGACCGAGAACCATACAGCGCCCCCCAAATTGCTCAAAAGCTTGGTCGATAGTGGGCATAGGATAAGAATCGAAGACCACTTTGGCGTTCACCATCCGGTAGTACATCATACGGAAATCTCCCCCTGAATTAGGGATGATGAATGCCGGACTGGCATAGGGAGACTTAGTAGGTCGTATCACTCTTTGTTCTGGCAATTCTTTGATGATTTTCCTAAAGATCGCGATCTTAGGAGGGGCACATCTGTAAGGAACAGACCTCACCGGAGTGGAGTCCGACGCCTCGATATCATAAGGGGGACACTGCCGTACCGAGGGTCCTCGAAAATAAGGCAGGAAATTCAGCCAACACAGACCTCGACCCTCACTCACTTGAGGGATCCTCTGACAACGTGGATAGTCTCACCGCTTCCCGCCGTAATTCGAGCAAATAAGAGTCTCCATCACCTCCTTCCTGGGGTACTTCAAACGACCCCACTACGTCGGGAGCAAATGCAAAGGAGAATTTCCGGGAGGCCACATCCACTACCATTTTAGTGCGTTCCAAAAAATCTAATCCTAAAATTACGGGGATGTACTCCCCTCAGGACTCTAAACTCGTGGTCCCACGAGAATGAGAGTAGTTTAACATGTAGTTTCACAGCGTCGGTGACTACACTCCCGACCATCCGCCAAGGAACAAATAACAGAACAAGACTCGAACCGACACGGTTCTCCAATCGGATGGGCAAATTCAGCTAGGTCTGCCCTAATACAAGAAAGCTGGGCCCCTGTATCCACAACGAACGGGACCTTCCCTATCTGCATGTGAAGATCAACCCACAACGGTAATTCACGCGGACCCCTTTCAACTCTTTTTAAAGTACTCAATGTTCCCGCCCCGGAGGCCTGTTGACCTCCGGGAGACTGCCCGTTTCCCCGCGGCGTACTTCTCGGACAATTTCTCCTACCGTGGCCTGTTTGACCGCAGCCCCAACACACCATCGCTCTCACGCCCGCCCTTGCCGGAGTGGGCCTTAGGGCATCACCAGGAGTGGCCCTAGTATTAGCCGGAGAACGTGGCGCTACTTCCACCCTGTATTTCCCGGGCAACGGAAGACCTCCTCGATCAAACCGACCACTCTGTACAAGTCCTTAAGAGACCTCGGCCTGTCTAACAACGCCGCATGGGCAAAAAACTGGGGTGAAGATTCATCACTACCCTTTCAACCAACTATTCCTCCGTGGCTTGGTAATTTAAAAATCTGGCCGTGTGGAAAACTCTCTCGATGTACTGGCCCAACGGCTGCCTATCCTTAAGAAAATAGAACACAATCCTTTCTCGTACCAACCTTTCACGCAAAAAATATGGGAAATATTTTCTAACAAGTGCGATTTACACTCTGCCCAGCTATTCTCTTCCTGGAGACTATTCCCCACAAAACCCAATACGCTGCACGAAAGAAGAGGCAAAATCCTCATAATGAAAATCCGGTCTTCAACCAACCCCAACTCAAATCTCGTCCAAACTGACGAACAGATTCATAATAGACTCAGGCTCTTCTGAGCTCAAGGGGGTAACTGTCGTAACTCTACCAAAACAATCACTGGCACTCATCCACTACCGCCATGTAGGGCATCTCCAGGTTGGGGAACCGGGGTGCCTGCACTATCACCGACATTAGTCTAACACCAGTCTGATTTGAATCCTCACCAGAGGGTGTCTGCATCTTGGTACCCTTGATTTGTTCAAACCTTTGACGTAACGCTCGTACAGGCCCACTACAATCCAGACCTTAGCTAAAGCAGAATTGCATCAACTTATCGGCTGTCAGACGATACACGTCGGATGGCGACAAGTCCATACAACATAACCACCCACAAGAGTCCACAGCCGACACCCAACCGCCCAACAAACAGATGGCAATGAGAAATATCGGGAGTGCCAGAGTAAAAGCAACCACGCTCTGCTACCAGTTACTTGAGCCACCAGGGTCTTTCCCTAGGCAAGGGAGGGCTCTAGATCTATTCTGGGGAGCCACATCTCTTATTTTGAATTCCCATCGGCCCCCTGGGCCGCTGAACCCCGGACAGCGGAAACTCGTGGGAAAAGGTCGAGTGGCATAAATTTACAACCAGATAAGGAATAACCATATAATATAACACAAACACAACAAAATCCAGATCATTAATAGTACAAAAAAAATCACCAGAATACTTCAGGTGCTTTGTAAACTCCCAATGCTTGGGACAATATAACTGATCCACTTTCCGCCTACGGCAAGTTAAGAACCAGCACGACTCGTGCCAACTCCTCCGCGGCCTGTGCAATTTCAGGCCCCTGTAATAAAAAATCCTTCCTGGAACCCCAATTGCCAGGGCCTGCTGTATAAGATATACCAATAGAACCAACCCCGTAAACGGACATGGAATTCACTGAACACAATTATATATATAATCACAGTGCAGTTTCTCCAGGCCTCCACTGTTACTCCACAATGCAAAATTTACTACAGTATTACTCTTCACACTTCTACAGGCCCTCTCCAAAAAAAATAGTCAATTAACTAATGAACAGTATGTATCAGTCACAACTCTTAGCACGTGTTTTCTCAGTCACAGCTAAATCCCCGCATTCAGGGCTCTCAATACCAATACACTTTTAGTATTAATTTTACAGGGCCCTCACAATTATTCCACAAGAATAATTAAACAATGAATTATCATTACCAGCCTCAGCGCGTGTTTCTCAGTCACAGCTAGAAACACTGAACTCTGGGCTCTCAATACCAATACACTTTTAGTATTAATTTTACAGGGCCCTCACAATTATTCCACAATAATAAACAATGAATTATCATTACCGGCCTCGGCACGTGTTTCTCAGTCACAGCTAGAAACACTAAACTCAGGGCGCTCAATACCAATACACTTCCAGTATTAAATTTACAAGGCCCCACAATTATTCCTCACGAATAATTAAACAATGAATCATCATTACCAGCCTCGGCACGTGTTTTCTGTCACAGCTAGAAGCATTGAACTCAGGGCTCTTACTACAAACACAATCCGAAGAACCTCAAGAAATTTATAATAGATCATTATCAAATTTCCCCATCTTGAGACCAACTGATCCGCAGTATTAATAGTTCGCGATGCATCTACAAGTATCTTAAAATAATTGACGATCACAGTATTATGGGCAGACATATCTCCACTAGTTATGGCGACCGAGTCTCTCACAATCCAATGTCTCGTGGCCTCGTGGCACCTCCTCGACGCATCCGGACTCCCCTCAGGCAACCTGGATACAGCAAGTACACAATTTGAACAGAAGATCGACCCTCTATTGAGTACCTTTACTCGTCGTACCTTTTGGATGCCAAGCCTACTTGCCCGACCCTTTCAGGCCCGTCCAGTCTCCTAGCTCCAACACGGCCAGCGACTCCTGTTCCATCAGCCGTGACCTGTTCAGCACAGACATGGGCCCGCCAGGCTACTTGCCAATTTCTCCTTCAGGCACTCCAAGACTCTCCTCTCGGATCCGTAGTAGGCACGACTCTTGCTCCCTCGACAGTTCGTGTATGAGTCCCTTCTATAGCCTTCAAACCGTTCTACGAGGACATTGACCCCGCCCCAGTACCAAACGTCATACTACAAACCAATCACCGAACGATAGCCCGAATGGTGATAACACGTAAAGGGGGGCAGGGTTTAACCAAGAGACCAGAGTATCGATCGTTAAAAGAAGCGGTGAATAGCCTCTAACCAAGGCTGTCACGGCTATTATACAACCCTTGAGCGCGTCATAAAGAAATGACCGGCTCAGACTATACACTATTTCACGGACCATCAACCAAAGTTGCTGCCACAATTGTAAAATAATTCTATGGCTCCATCAAGAGGCACATGTATAAAAATAAATACCATTTTGAAGCCCTTGGAACAGTGTGTAGCAAATATCAGTTTCATGCGACAGGAATGTGCATTGTACAGGAATCTGTTTCTCTAGGGTGAAAAAAGGAATGGTAAGGAAGTGATTATATACAAATTAAAAACATGTTTGTCCGTGGGAAAAAAGTATGAAGAATGCCGTGTCACTGCATCAAACATCTTGTCCTACCAACCATACTTTCAAGAGAATCAGAATGACACCATTTTGAATGATGGGAGAGTCGTAGAAGCTGCAGAAATCGGGAATTTGAACAAAGACCCGTTTGTCACAGGGCTTGAACTCTTGGTTGCTTGTATTCGCCTGAATCCAGACAACACAGCTGCTGGTTTCAGATGGGCACACAACACACACAAAAAATTCTACTCCCTAGGGATGGCTGATCGTAATGGCGTAATGTTATTGCACTTACCAAGTCATACTACTGACTTACTTAGTTCTAAGTTGGACCCCGTCAAAGATACTACGAGTAATCAGTTAAGAGATAGCTAACATTAAGCCTAGACAAAGTTGTAGCTCAAAATAACGTTTCTGAATAATTTGGAGAACCCTACGAAAAGCAACTACTCCAGTAAATCTCTTTGCTAGTTCAGAGTCAAGTGACTGTGGCCAGTAGATCGTCAAATATTCCCTGACCACAGTTTGCAACAGAGCGAATCACTCTGGAAATCTAAAGGTTTCCATGAAAAACCAGGCTATGTCCCATAAACATCCATAGCTAAAAATGTTATACTGTAGTGTGTAATTACAGTAAGCCTTGTGTGATAATAATCCCTCTTGGTAAAGTATTGTCATTTACGAAGACAAAAAACGAAAAATCTATAAACACAATAAGACAAGAATGTCGTTACTTTAACCCTTAGGCGACTAATGTTATATATATATATATATATATATATAACATTAG
>Ga0268261_10003264_pt1 | contig 11890 bp, 6 predicted proteins | sample TergutNc150P1_FD_190353 | JGI IMG/M metagenome (GOLD analysis project Ga0268261, IMG submission 190353) | Nasutitermes corniger P1 segment gut microbial community from laboratory colony in Florida, USA - Nc150 P1 (SPAdes) (version 2) | ecosystem: Host-associated > Arthropoda: Insects > Digestive... | reverse complement strand
TGCGCTTGGATCATGACTCGGGCCAAGTGATGAAATTCGTTTATATGCGAACAACATGCAGCGTATCTATACTGAATAAGGGACTAAAACTATAATTGAACCTACTGAAGCAACATGTTTTTATTCTTTTGTCTTTATATCTTATATGTGTTGAATATGAGTTCGAAGCATTTGACGCTACAAGTGATGAAATACGTTTAATGGCATTCTATCTAAATCCAAACACTATTGTCGTCAGTCTAAAACATGTCGTTCGACCAGTGATGAAATTCGTATAATTATGAACGTCTTGTGTCTTAACTGTACTGAAAATGAGATACAAACATGACTTACTCCAATGGACGGAAGTCCTGCCATAACGCCTCAATCTATGACGAAGAAGGCATGGAAAAATCTCACACAAAGTGACGAAAATTGTGTATTGGCGTTTGACATAATTCTTATCTTTTCTGATTATAGATCTAAACATAACTTGCACATAATTCTGAAATTCGGGGGTTTCCTCGCTACCTACAGCCTATCTGTGCTGTATTTGATCTTGAAAAATGACTCGCGCTAAGTGATGGGGCTCGACATTTCGGCTCATTCATTAGTATATAACTAAGCCCAGTTAGGCATGACGAAAAGTCTACCCAGGAGAACGTTGTGGTTCTGACAAGCTGCATCCTGGGCTAGTTCTTAGTAGTTCCCACTTTCGTTGCCAGGCACTTCCAAGTATGCCTAGACGCGAGAGATCCTAGCGGCGAAAGTTGGAACTATTTGTTGATAAGGCTGACCTATAATGTTGAAGACCTTAACACTTCCGCGCCATTTCGGGATCTGATTCTTGCCACAAATCTATGTCAAGAGGCGATGGTCCCAGTTAACTTACGTGTATTTAAAGAATGGGTTGCAACAAACCACACAAAAAAGTAATGATTTTCGCCCATCAGAGTAAATGTGCTGCATTTAATTTCGTAGTATGAATTGCTCCTACTGAGAAATTCCTGTATAAGAGCTCGACCTATATCCATCTTTGCAGAAATTGAACACCAATTATTACCTAAGCCAACTGAATATAACGCTTTATGACGTTCGACAAGTAGCTTAATAGTGTCGATACATTTGCGAAATCAAATCATTTGTACTTTCGTGGTCAACCTCCAGCTGATCTATGCTCAATAGGGTCTGAAGCCACCATTCGCACGAAATGATCAAATTCGTATATTTCTTCTTGAAAAGTCATGAAATTCGTATACTTACGAAAGAATAGCAACTTAACTGTGCTGAATATGGGCTACAAACTTGTCTTACTCCAACAGAAACAAGAAGTGTTTTGACACTTTACATATAGCCGATCAGAGACAAATAATGCCTGGAAAATTCCAATTGAAGTAATGAAAATTGTGTATTTACATCCGACATACGTCTTATCTGTACTGGTTTTAGGTCTAAACGTAACTTGCACAATACTCTGAATTTTGTGAATTGGCACTCGACCTACATCCTATCTGTACACTCTCTCGACGCAAAACATGACTCGCGCTAAGTGATGATATACGTGCACAGCGTCTCAACATTTGGGTACATTCATTAAGCCTGTTCGGGATGAAGAAAAGCCCAGTCAGGAAAGGTTATGGATATGCCACGCTGTAGCCTGGGCAAGTTCTTAGTAGTTCCCACTTTCACCACCAGGCGCCTCCACATATGCAAAGCCGCCAGACATCCTAGCGGCGAAAGATGGAACTATTTGTCGAGAAGGCAGTCCAGCAATTTTGCATAAATGACAGCTTTCACGCCATTCAGGTATCTCTTTCTTGTTTTCCGAACCCGTATTTGTACATACTATTGTGTTTCGTTTTAAATTTAACACTCAGACGGCACCACGGGCGGTCTCCGCAAGCGTAGGTAAACCAGTAGCTGCAAGTACAGTTGAGGTTCCTGATGATGGGCGATATAACGCCCGAAACATGTTGAATTATTAATGTACGGTGAAATAATAAATTCCCTTACTAACCTGCATCTCATTGGTTATTGCTACTAGTCATATTGTTTTTCGTGTCTGAGTGCTCGACCTACAGCCTGTCTCTGCCATGTATGCGCTTGGATCATTACCCGGGCCAAGTGATGAAATTCGTTTATATGCGAACAACATGCAGCGTATCTATACTGAATAAGGAACTGAAACTAGAATTGAACCTACTGAAGCAACAGGTATTTATTCTTTTATCTTTATATCTTATATGTGTTGAATATGAGTTCGAAGCAATTGACGCTACAAGTGATGAAGTACGTTTAATGGCATTCTATCTAAATCCAGACTTTATTGACGTTAGTCTAAAAACATGAATATCCACAAGTGATGAAATTCGTATAATTACGAAAGTCTTGTGTCTTAACTGCACTGAAAATGAGCTCCAAACATGACTTTCTCCGATGGACGGAAGTCCTGCAATAACGCATCAATCTGTGACGAAGAAGGCATGGAAAAATCTCACAGAAAGTGACGAAAATTGTGTATTGGCGTTTGACATACTTCTTATCAGTTCTGATTATAGGTCTAATCATAACTTGCACATAATTCTAAAATTCGGGAGTTTGATCGCGACCTACAGCCTAATTGTGCAGTATTTGATCTCGAAACATTACTCGCGCTAAGTGATGGGGCTCGACATTTCGGTTCATTCATTAGTATATAACTAAGCACAGTTAGGCATGACGAAAAGCCTAGTCAGGAGAACGTTGTGGATCTGACAATCTGCATCCTGGGCTAGTTCTTAGTAGTTCCCAGTTTCGTTGCCAGGCACTTCCAAGTACGCCTAGACGCCAGAGCTCCTAGCGGCGAAAGTTGGAACAATTTGTTGAGAAGACTGTCCTGTGATGTTGAAGACGTTACTCCTTCCGCGCCATTTAGGGATCTGATTCTTGCCACAAATCTATGACAAGGGGCGACGGATCCAATTAGCTTACGTTTATTTAAGCATGGGTTGCAACAAACCACATACAAAGAGTAATGATTTTCGGCCATCAGAGTACCTGGGCTGCATTTAATTTCGTAATATAAATTGCTCATACAGAGAAATTCGTGTATAAGAGCTCGACCTCTATCCATCTTTGCAGAAATTGAACACCAAATATTACCTAAGCCAACTGAATAAAATGATTTATGACGTTCGACAAGTAGCTTAATAGTGTCGATACATTTGCCAAATAAAAATCATTGGTACTTACGTGCTCAACCTCCACCTGATCCATGCTCAATAAAGACTGAATCCACCATTCGCAAGAAATGATCCAATTCGTATATTTCTTCTCGTAAAGTCATGAAATTCGTATACTTACGTAAGAATAGCAACTTAACTGTGCTAAATATTGGCTACAAACTTGACTTACTCCAACCGAAACAAGAAGTGTTTTGACACCTCACATGCAGCCGATCAGAGACAAGTAATGCCTGGAAAATTCCACTTGAGGTTATGAAATTTGTGTATTTACATCCGACATGTGTCTTATCTGTACTGATTATAGGCCTAAACTTTACTTGCACAACATTCTGCATTTTGTGAATTTGCACTCGACCTACATCCTATCTGTACACTGTCTCAACGCAAAACATGACTCGCGCTAAGTGTTGAAATACGTGCATAGCGTCTCAACATTTGGGTACATTCATTAAGGCAGTTCGGGATGAAGAAAAGCCCAATCAGGTAAGGTTATGGATATGAAACGCTGCAGACTGGGCAAGTTCTTAGTAGTTCCCTCTTCCGTCACCAGGTGCCTCCACATATGCAAAGCCGCCAGAGATCCTAGCGGCGAAAGAAGGAACTATTTTTCAAGAAGGCTGTCCTGCAATTTTGCATAAATGTCCGCTTTCACGCCCTTTAGTTATCTGTTTCTGGATCTCCGAACCTGTATTTGCACAAACCATTGTGTTTCGTGTCTGAGTGCTCGACCTACAGCCAATCCCTGCCATGTATGCGCTTGGATAATGACTTGGGCCAAGTGATGAAATTCGTTTATATGCGAACAACATGCAGAATATGTATAATGTATATGGGTCTAAAAGTAGAATTGAACATACTGAAGCAACAGGTATTTATTCTTTGCCTTTATTTCTTATATGTGCTGAATATTAATTCGAAACATTGGCCGCTACAAGTGACGAAATGCGTTTAATGGCTATCTATCTAAATCCAGAATTTAGAGACGTTAGTCTAAAAACATGACTTTCGACACGTGATGAAATTCGTATATTTACGAAAGTCTTGTGTCTTAACTGTACTGAAAATGAGTTACAAACATGACTTTCTCCAACGGACGGAAGTTGTGCCATAACGCATCTATCTGTGACGAAGAAGGCATTATAAAATGTCACACAAAGTGACGAAAATTGTGTATTGGTCGTTTAAAATAATTCTTATCAGTTCCGATTGTAGGTCTGAAAATAACTTGCACATATTTCTGAAATTCGGTAGTTTGCACTCGACCTAAGCCCATTTGTGCATTATTAGAGCTCGAAACATGACTCGCGCTAAATGATGGGGCTGGACATTTAGGTTCATTCATTAGTATATAACTCAGCTCAGTTAGGCATGACGAAAAGCCTATTTAGGAGAACGTTGTGGATCTGTCAAGGAGCATCCTGGGCTAGTTCTTACTAGTTACATATTTCGTTGCCAGGCACTTCCAAGTACTCCTCGACGCCAGAGCTCCGAGCGGCGAAAGTTGGTACTATTCGTTAAGAAAGCTCTCCTGTAATGTTGAAGACCTTACCCCTTCCGCGCCATTTAGCGATCTGATTATTGTCACAAATCTATGACAAGGGGCGACGGAACCTATTAGCTTACGTGTATTTAAAGCATGGGTTGCAACAAACTATATAAAAAGAGTAATGATTTTCGTCCGTCAGAGTACCTGTGCTGCATTTAATTTCGTAGTATGAATTGCTCCTACTGAGAAATTCGTGTATTAGAGCTCGACCTATATGTATCTTTGCAGAAACTGAACAAAAATTATTACTTGAGCCAACTGAATTAAACTCTTTATAACTTTCGACAAGTAGTTTAATAGTGTTCATACATGTGCCAGATCAAATTATTTGTACTTTCGTGCTCAACCTCCAGCAGATCTATGCTCAATAAAGACTAAAGCAACCATTCGCACGAAGCGACGAAATTCCTTTATTTGTTCACGAAAAGTCATAAAATTCGTATACTTACGAAAGAATAGCAACTTAACTGTGCTGAATATGTGCTACAAACTTGACTTACTACAACCGAAACAAGAAGTGTTTTGACACTTCACATACAGCCGATCAGAGACAAGTATTGCCAGGAAAATTCCACTTGAAGTAATGAAATTTGTGTATTTACATCTGACATATATCTTATCTGTACTGATTATAGGTCTAAACATAACTTGCATAAAATTCTGCATTTTGTAATTTGTACTCGACCTACATACTATCTGTACACTCTCTCAACGCAAAACATGACTCGCTCTAAGTGATTATATACGTGCATATCGTCTCCACATTTGGGTACATTCATTAAAGCAGTTCGGGATGAAGAAAGGCCCAGTCAGGAAAGGTTATGGATATGACACGCTGCAGCCTGGGCAAGTTCTTAGTAGTTCCCACTTTCGTCACCAGGCGCCTCCACATATGCAAAGCCGCCAGAGATTCTAGCGGCGAAAGATGGAACTATTTGTTCAGAAGGCTGTCGTGCAATTTGCATAAATGACCGCTTTCACGCCATTTACTTATCTGTTTCTGGATCTCCGAGCCTGTATTTGTACAAACTATTGTGTTCCGTGTCTGAGTGCTCGACCTACAGCCTATCTCTGAAATGTATGCGCTTGGATCATGACTCGGACAAAGTGATGAAATTCGTTTATATGCGAACAACATGCAGCGTATCTATACTGAATATGCGACTAAAAGTAGAATTGAAACTAATGAAGCAACAGGTATTAATTCTTTTGACTTTATATCTTATATGTGCTGAATATGAGTTCGAAGCATTTGACGCTACAGGTGATGAAATACGTTTAATGGCATTCTATCTAAATCCAGACTTTATAGACGTTAGTCTAAAAACATGACTTTCGACAAGTGATGAAATTAGTATAATTACGAGAGTCTTGTGTCTTAATAGTACCGAAAATGAGCTACAAACATAACTTTCTCCAATGGACGGAAGTCGTGCCATAACGCATCTATCTGTGAAGAAGAAGGCATGGAAAAATCTCAAACAAAGTGACGAAAATTGTGTAATGGCGTTTGACATACTTCTTATGTGTTCTGATTATAGGTCTAAACATAACTTGAACATAATTCCTAAGTTCGGGAGTTTGCTCGCGACCAACAGCCTATCTGTGCACTATTTGATTTCGAAACATGACTCGCGCTAAGTGATGGAGCTCGACATTTCTGTTCATTCATTAGTATATAACTAAGCCCAGTTAGGCATGACGAAAAGACTAGTAACGAGAACGTTGCGGATCTGACAAGCTGCATCCTGGGCTACTTGTTAGTAGTTCCCACTTTCGTTGCCAGGCACTTCAAGTACGCCTAGACTACAGAGCTCCTAGCGGCGAAAGTTGGAACTATTTGTTGAGTAGACTGTCCTGTAATGTTTAAGACATTACCCCTTCCACGCCATTTAGGTATCTGATTCTTGCCACAAATCTATGACAAGGGGCGATGGACTTAATTAGCTTACGTGTATTTAAAGCATGGGTTGCAACAAACCACATAAAATGTGTAATGATATTCGGCCATCAGATTACATGTGCTGCATTTAATTTCGTAGAATGAATTGCTCCTACTGAGAATTTCGTGTATAAGAGCTCGACCTATATCTACCTTTGCAGAAATTGAACATCACTTATTACCTGAGCCAACTGAATAAAACGTTTTATGACTTTCGATAAGTAGCTTAATATTGTTGATATATGTGCCAAATCAAATCATTGGTATTTTCGTTCTCATCTCTAGCTGATCTATGCTCAATAAAGACTGAAGCAACCATTCGCACGAAATGATCAAATTCGTATATTTGTTCTCTATAAGTCATGAAAGTCGCATACTTACTAAAGAGTAGCAACTTAACTGTGCTGAATATGGGCTACAAACTTGACTTACTCCAAACTAAACAGTAAGTGTTTTGACACTTCACATTCAGCGGATCAGAGACAAGTAATGCCTGGAAAATTCCACATGAAGTATTGAAATTTGTGTATTTACAGTTATGGCACGACTTCCGTCCATTGGAGGAAGTCAAGTTTGTAGCTCATTTTTAGTACAGTTTAGACACAAGACTTTCGTAATTATACGAATTTCATCACTTGGCGAAATTCATGTTTTTAGACTAACGCCTTAAAATTCTGGATTTAGATAGATAGCCATTAAACGTAATTCGTCACTTGTAGCGCCAAATGTTTCGAACTAATATTCAGCACATTTAAGAAATAAAGGCAAAAGAATAAATACCTGTTGCTTCAGTATGTTCAATTCTACTTTTAGACCCATATACAGTATACATAATCTGCATGTTGTTCGCATATAACAAATTTCATCACGGCCCGAGTCATGATCCAAGCGCATACATGGCAGAAATAGGCTGTAGGACGAACACTCAGACACGAAACACAATAGTTTGTGCAAATACAAGTTCGGAGATCCAGAAACTGATACCTAAATGGCGTGAAAGCGGTCATTTATGCAAAATTGCAGGACAGCCTTCTCGACAAATAGTTCCATCTTTCGCCGCTATGATCTCTGGCGGCTTTGCATATGTGGAGGTGCCTGGTGACGAATGTGGGAACTACTACGAACTTCCCCAGGCTGCAGCGTGTAATATCCAAAACCTTTAAAACCTTTCCTGACTGGGCTTTCCTTCATCCCGAACTGCCTTAATGAATGTACCCAAATGTTGAGACGCTATGCACGTATTTCATCACTTAGCGCGAGACATGTTTTGCATTGAGAGAGTGTACAGATAGGATGTAGGTCGAGTGTAAATTCACACAATGCAGAATTTGTGCAAGTTATGTTTAGACCTATAATCAGTACAGATAAGACATATGTCGGATATAAATACACCAATTTTATTACTTCAAGTGGAATTTTCCAGGCATTACTTGTCCCTGATCGGCTGTTTGTGAAGTGTCAAAACACTTCTTGTTTCGGTTGGAGTAAGTCAAGTTTGTAGCCCATATTCAGCACAGTTAAGTTTCTATTCTTTCGTAAGTATACGAATTTCCTGACTTATCGAGAACAAATATACGATTTTGATCATTTCGTGCGAATGGTGACTTCAGTCTTTATTGAGCGTAGATAAGCTGGAGGTTGAGCACGAAAGTACCAAAGATTTGATTGGGCACATTTATCAACACTATTAAGCTAATTGTCGAACGTCATAAAGCGTTTTATTCAGTTGCCTAAGGCAATAATTTGTGTTCAGTTTCTGCAAAGATGTATATAGGTCGAGTTCTTATACACGAATTTCTCAGTGGGAGCAATTCATTCTACGAAATGAAATGCAGCACAGGTACTCTGATGGGCGAAAATCATTACTCTTTTTATGTGGTTTGTTGCAACCCATGCTTTAAATACACGTAAGTTAATGGGGTCGTCGCCCCTTGTCATAGATTTGTGTCAAGAATCCGAACCTTAAATAGCGCGGAAGGGGTAATGTCTTCAACATTACAGAAAACACTTCTCAACAAATAGTTCCAACTTGCGACGCTAGGAGGTTTGGCGTCTAGGCGTACTTGGAAGTGCCTGGCAACGATAGTGGGAACTACTAAGAACTAGCCCAGGATTCAGCTTGTCAGATCCACAACGTTCTCCTGACTAGGCTTTTCGTCATGTCTAAAAAGGATTAGTTATATACTAATGAATGAACCGAAATGTCGAGCCACATCACTTAACGCGAGTCATGTTTCCAGATCGAACACTACACGGATAGTCTGTAGTTCGCGAGCAAACTCCCGAATTTCAGAATTATATGCAAGTTATGTTTAGACCTAGAATCAGAACAGATAAGAAGTATGTCAAACGCCAATACACAATTTACGTCACGATGTGTGAGATTTTTCCATGCCTTCATCGTCATAGATAGATGCGTTATGGTAAGACTTCCGTCCATTGGAGAAAGTCATGTTTGTAGCTCATTTTCAGTACAGTTAAGACACAAGGCTTTCGTAATTATACGAATTTCATCACTTGTCGAAAGTCATGTTTCTAGACTAACGTCTCTAAAGTCTGCATTCAGATAGAATGCCATTTAAAGTTTTTCGTCACTTGTAGCGCCAAATGTTTCGAATTCATATTCAGCACATATAAGAAATAAAGACAAAAGAATTAATACCTGTTGCTTCAGTATGTTTAATTCTACTTTTAGACCAATATACAGTATACAAACTCTGCACGTTTTACTCATATAAACGAATTTCATCACTTGGATCGAGTCATGATCCAAACGCATACATGGCAGAGATAGGGTGTAGGTCGAGCACTCAGAAACGAAACACAATAGCTTGTATCAATACAGGTTCGAAGATCCAGAAAGAGATACTTAAATGGCGTGGAAGCTCTCATTTATTCTAAATTACAGGACAGCCTTCTCGACCAATAGTTCCATTTTTCGCCGCTAGTATCTCTGGCAGCTTTTCATATGTGGAGGAGCCTGGAGACGAAAGTGGGAACTACTAAGATCTTGCCCAGGCTGCAGCGTGTCATATCCATAACCATTAGTGACTGGGCTTTTCTTCATCCCGAACTGGCTTAATGAATGTACCCAAATGTTGAGACGCTATGCACGTATTTCATCACTTAGCGCGAGTCATGTTTTGCGTTGAGAGAGTGTACAGACTGATAAGTTATACAGCGAAATTTCCCAGGCTGCAGAGTGTCATATCCATAACCTTTCCTGACTGGGCTTTTCTTCATCCCGAACTGGCTTAATGAATGTACCCAAACAGTTGTACAGATACAGGTACAGGTGCAGGTTGGGTCTAAACAAAACTTGCTCATAATTCTGAAATTCGTTCATTTGCACTCGACCCACAGCCTATCTGTGCAGTATTAGAGCTCGAAACATGACTCGCGCTGTGTTTAAACACGTGTATAGGGGCTCGACATTTACTTTCATTGTTTAGTATAATAACTCTTAGGCCAGTTAGGCAGGAAGAAAAGACCAAGCAGGACAACTTACGGATATGGCACGCTTTAACCTGGGCAAGTACTTAGTAGTTACCACTTTCGTTGCCAGGCGTCTTCAAGTATGTAAAGACGACAGAGATCCTAGCGGCGAAAGTTGGAACTATGTGTCGAGAAGGCAGTCCTGTAATTTTACAGAAAAGACAACTTCTACGCAATTTAGGGATCTGTTTCTTGCTACAAATCTACGACAAGTGGGCCAAACCCACACTTATCTGTTACGGATCTGTATTCAAAACGTGACTTGCCACAAACCACATTAAAAGTGTAATTATTCTCGCCCTTCAGATTATCTGTGCTGCATTTCATTTCGTAATGTGAATTGCGCTAACTGAAGAAATTCGTGTATTTGCGCTCGACCTAAGTATATCTTTCCATTCAATGATCTCTAATTATTACTCGAGCCAACCTAATAAAGTCCTTTATGACGTTCGAAATGTAGCTTAATAGTGTTGATACATGTGCCAAATCAAAATATTGTACTTTTGTGCTCAAACAGCAGCATACCTATGCTGAATAAAGAATCGAAACGCCTTTCGTCCCAAATGAAAATATTCGTTTATTTGTTCTTTAAAAGCAGCCTCTCATTCCTGAATATGCTATACAAACATGACGCGGGAACTGATGATATTCGTGTATAGTCCTTCGAACTACAGACTATGTGTTATAAATATAGACACGAAACATGACTCGCTCCATGTGCATTGGCACCCTAGCTGTGAAGAAATTGTCCCGAAATGACGTGTTACAAGAGATGTTCGTATATATGATTTCGACAATCAACTTAACTGTGCCGAAAATGGGCTCGTAATATGACTTGCAGACGCAACCTATTAATCAGAATGTCTGTAAACAAAAAAAATTACGGAGCAATAAAAGAAATAACTGCGCCACTCGCACTTCTGAACCTGCAAATGGAGCAAGTATAAGATTTGAGAAATACAATTAAATAATTAATTAAGAAATAGAAGTGTTACAGCATAAATTAATTGAGTGTTGGTGAGTATAAAATATAATAAAAAAAAAAATTACATTCTGACCGTGGGACGCGAACCTATAAAGTATGTTTCCGAAGAGTATTGCCATCACGCCTTAACTCGCTCGGCTACCGCGGCTGCGAGAAACAACCACCCCTAGCAACATACTTCTGTTGTTTGAAAGCTAAGAAGCCGCACGCCTCGAGGAATTAATGACCTTATTTCACGTTTTAATTTCAAATTAAGCGAAAGTATTTGTGTGTTTTGTTAATATATACGCGGCGTGATTGATTGTAATGATGCGAAGACAGAGAAACGCCACCAATACACAAATATGGGGAACCTAAAACGACTCGAATTTTAAAGACGTCACGTGACTGCCTTAGCGGGACGTACGAAATATCAGGCCGCTTGTTTTTTGTTGAACAGAGTGCAGAATCTAAGTGTATCGTGTCTGAGTGCTTGTCCTACAGCCAATCTCTGCCACGTATTGGCTTCGAACATGACTTGTGCCTAGTGATGATATTCATTTATGTGCGATAGACATGCTGCGTAGCTGAACTGAATAAGGGCTTGAAGCTAGAACTGCACCTACTGAAGCAGCTGGTGTGAATATTCTATTGACCTACACCTTATATGTGCAGAATATGGGCTCGAAACATTAGCCACAAAAAATGATGAAGTTTGTTTAATGGCATTCCATCTATAT
>Ga0268261_10003263_pt1 | contig 11890 bp, 10 predicted proteins | sample TergutNc150P1_FD_190353 | JGI IMG/M metagenome (GOLD analysis project Ga0268261, IMG submission 190353) | Nasutitermes corniger P1 segment gut microbial community from laboratory colony in Florida, USA - Nc150 P1 (SPAdes) (version 2) | ecosystem: Host-associated > Arthropoda: Insects >... | reverse complement strand
CCGATAGGTAGATTGGTTAGGAAGATTAATGAAAAGGATCACTTGTTGATTGCGCTTTCTTTTGTTTGTTTGTTTAACTTATTAATTTACAGAATATATATTTATGTTGAACGTTGATATATGTTGTCAAAGACCCAAACTCCCGTCCACCCCTCTCGTCCATAACAACAGTACGTTTAGTTCTGAAAGCGTTACAAAAATAATATTTAACATCAACGAGAAACAACCTCGTGGATTGCAGGGTATGAAAGCGACTTCACCTCATGAAGAACATAGAATGAATGACCTAATATGTGAGCGTCAAAATTTTCACCCAATTTATAGAACCACAGTCACATTTCTATACTGGTGTTTATTCTTCGCATAATCTCTTATAATGCGCTTGGCTAGTGTCTGTTCTTTCATTTTCGCAGATTGAATTTGGGGAGTGAATTCTACCGCTCAGTTTAAAATGTTTTCATCCGTCAGCGTGATATTAAAAAACTGTGAATTCGTAAATCCAAAACTACAAAGTTGCCTACTGCTTCTCTGTTTACGTTTTTGTTTAATGGGAGAAAATGACTTAGTATACATATTTGAGGACAGGATGTTGAGAAAAAATATATGGACTAAGAACAGGGATATGAGAAGAGCCTGGAAAAGATGTACAGTGGGAAATCTGAAGATATGTAACTACTTTTATTTCACGACACATTATTAAATTCGTGGGGTGCAGAGCATTACAAGACGAAGATTTTGAGTCGGTAAGGAATAAAACTGGGCGTTTGCCTTTTAAGATACTAACCCAGAATTTTCTTGGTGACGCTACGAAAAATGTCAATATATGCAGCCTTCAGGCAAAAATAGAATGTGAGACATTCTTAATAAAATGCATGACTGTTACCCAATATTCTGCGACATTTCTATGAAAGAGGTGACTTTGCTGCCGCAATTTATGTTACTGGTGGAAGGTATTTAAAAGAGCGGCAATGTAGTTTAATGCGGCTCGATTGTGAAATGACAAGTACATGTAAATTTCAGGCTTTAAAATCCTTACTATATTTATGGTATGTACAGCAAAAAATAAAAAGATACAAATAGATTGGGGGATCTACTTAATTCTACCAACTCTTAAAGCAAGCTCCACCTTGTAATTAACTGCGAGAATTAAATTTATACTTTTCCTTTTGTCGACTTAAATACCAGTCAATTAAACTTCTCATCCCATATTATAAAAGAAAATTATATAAATACCAAACATACCGCAGATAGGGAGCTTCGTTCTGTGGAGAGAATAATGCGTGTTGCAAGACGGCGCAGAAGAACTCGACCAACAGAACATTGTTTAAAAAGTTCTGGAGGTAACCGAAACCAAACCCACATAGCATTTATGGTCTTACTTTCAAATACACGAGTGAATTCCCCGTATTTCGACTCCTGAGTACACAAGCCGAAAAACTATTCTAGCCCTCCTCTGTGTACAAGATTATACACCCCTACAGGTTCTTTAAAATAAATTGCTGTGGGTTGCAGTATCGAGTTCGAAACCTGGCAGAGGCAAAGGGACAGTTTCTTCTTGCCAGACCGTTGGTACCATTCACTAACCATGAGAGTGACAAAGTGTTCCATAGAAGGCGGATATGAGATTTCACGGAGATTTACCTACACTTCTGCTCTAAACTGCAATGGTATGCTTGTTAAAGGAAGAAAAAACCTTAATTTTTCCAGTAAAGGTTGTATGCATTTGTATGGCTGTTATGAGCGATGTAAATTATTCCAATATTTTTTATTAACCGATTGGTTTTCGTCAAGCCGACGTCCTGTACCTTCTGTAATTTGGGAACTGAAACTTTTGTCTTCAGTTAGTGTGGCAAGATATCATAGTTGGTGTGGCAACTTACTACGGAATGTACAGTCCGAGGATCGAATCCCGGTGGGTGCTAGATTTTCCGATACCTTCCGGACCGGCCCTGGGGCACACCCAGCCTGGTATACAATGGACACCGCGTCATTCGGGAGGGTAAAGCGGCCTGGGAGTGGCGTTAACCACCCACCCCATAAAGGCAGGTTACGGGGTTAAATTTACTTGCTGGAGTCATGAGTTATTGAATTAAAGAAGACATCAGAAATTCTGCAGGGGAATCGTGATATAGCTCCAAAATTTCTTGACCTTCGGCACTACTTGGAATTGAGTGAAAAGAAGTACACTCCAACCACTTTACCTTCGGGGAGAGTGCTCCAAGTACAATAGGCTGGATGGTCCCCGAAATCGGAACCAACAAAGACGAGAGGAGCAAAACTTCCGCCCCTTTCGCAAATCAAACCCCGATTTTTCCAACCATCTAGCCAATTGCTCTCAGATGAATGTAGTTTCAAGTGCTCTATTTATCCGCGTTTTGCATTCTCGAGGTTTTATTCAGTCTATGTTTATTTGTTTCGTTTTCTTTGTGACTGCTCACATTTCTTGTGTTTAGTATGTTGGAAAAATAAGTGTATTGCAATGTGGCTTGTTATTTAAAATCAGAAAATTTGAACGTTCGTGAACTGAACCCTTATCACTGCATGTTATACGAATATCCTTTTAAGCGTCTTCCATATGTGCAGAGATTATCAGGAAGGCAGCTTTCGCTATAACGAGAGTCACCAGGTCTACTGATTGAACCCGTCTCACTCACCGTCTGGCAGAACCTGTATAAGCCAAAGTCTGTACAAAGACATTCAAACAGAGAGAGAAACAGACATACAGAAGGTTAACAAACCGTTTCCGAACACTCTGTCGTTGGATATGTCTTTAAAAAAATTTAAGAAGACTGCAGGAACTGAAGGAGATTAGATTCTCACTGAAATAACGAAAATCCCTCTTTGCTTCATTAGACTTCTTTTCTTCCCATCGAACATGTCTGACCTGCATGATATCACTCATAACAGACCACACAAGAGGTAAATCAAGACACATTGCAAGGCGACTTCACATGCAAGCACGTTACTGTGAAAAACCATGCAGGAAACTGGAACGAGACCTAATCTTCGCTTGTTGGCCACAATAGTTTTAAACCGGCTCTAGATCATTAAAATCTTTTTATCTGATTCAATAAAACAATTGAAAAACGTACCAACATCCACAGGCAGATCAAAGAGTTTTCAAAGTGGGGTCCTCCAAGACATATTGTGGTTACCCTACGGGTTTACTTGGATCAAAAAGATTATACAAAACACGAACCGAAAAGTTTATGCAGCTGCGAGTGCTGAAGTTACCACGACTGTGTAGTTGTAGTTACCACGACTGTGTAGTTGAAGTTACCACGACTGTGTAGTTGAAGAATCCGTTATTCTGGGATATAATGCGAGGCCGCGTAACTGTGTAAATGATTCCAGGCGTTACTGAAGGTAATGGCGCCTTCATCGCCAAGAATGTAGAGGGCATAGGTCTTTTGTCATGATTCCGGAGAGTTCAGGCTTAAAACTATTTTGTCAGTATGGTAGACGGAGTGTAAATAATATGTGGTCATTGCAGGATAGATAATACGTCATATTAACAGGAGATTCATGTTTAAACACGTCACGCAATATTGTTATTGTGAAAAAATCAAGGAGGCTGCATAGCGAGATGATAGCCCTGTCCACATCCAACGCTTACAAGACTAGACCAAAACTGACTTATACAGAAAGATTCAGTTCATACGTGGTGGAAAAGACAGTGTGGTTTCATTTAAAAAAAAATTGGTCAATGATACATAGGGAAATAATATATATTTATTATAAGACCCCACGTAACACTTAAAGGCTTTCTGTCGACAAAGTGCAGGGTTTTTTGGTGATAAATACATTGGTACGAGTATTAAAATACTAGATCTTGAAGGGTTACGCGTCCAAGCCAGTTTCTATAGCCAGTGCTCATAAATTTGTGCAGTTAGCTGGGATTAAAAAGAAACAAATTCGTACAGTATATTAATGGTGTAATTTGTCGAAAAGCTGTCACATAGGAAAAGGGAAAGATGGAAGAAGAGATAAAAACAAACTGAAATTTGGGCAAAAAAATACTAAAGAATAAAAAGTGAATATAAGTATCTCAGTATCATGTTCTAAGAAGTCTTTTGGAAGATTATATTCTTCAGGAATATTGCAGTTTCAGCTTGGTAGTTATGTAAAAGGCTTTTCTAGGAAAGTGCTACGTCCAGCTTCAGGGTAGTATTTTGCCACCGATGCCGAAACTTCTGCTTCCGTAAAAATAGTATTGGTCAGAGTGGCTCCAGTTTTTAGAAAGTTTAACACCTGTGTAAAAAAATGAAGTAACTGTAGGTGAGGTGTGTGTTGCAGGCATACCACATGCCACTGAAATATGGAGGACGGGTAGATGGTCACAGTGCAATGGGCGAGTGAATGTTTCACGCAGTGGGAGATGCCGTCACAGTTCAACAAAGGGAAAGTCCTGCCCTACCCCGATTCAGTTTACACGGTTTTTCACGTCTGGCTCGCTTCAGAATATTATTTTAGCCTAATGCACCAAATTTGCTTTAAGTTTTTCGTACTTTGGATATTTTTTGTTGGAAAGGAGGCAATTAGAACATTTGTGTCTCCGCAAGAAACAACAGAAACAGACTAATATACACAAAATCCAACCATTTGATTGCAATTTTGCGAGCGATACTGGCTTGCGAGAGATTCAAGATTTTAGACACCTTAGTCCACGGTTTGTAGTGAATAATATCATGCATGACAACCCGATTATAAGTTGCAGTAACTAAATTATAATTTTGTTGCCCCAAATTCGCTCTTATATACTAAGGAATTTAAAAGTTCAACAGATGCTGATCATCAGTCATAAAGTCACTAGGAACTTGTTCATAAAACCCAGTACTGCTTTTGATACTCACTCCCTGGATTCCTCTAATATGAAGAGGAATTTCTTGTTTCAGTATAGCAGAATTCGCTTCATGCCACCCACAGATCCATAGCTATCATCAGTCACATCTGCGAGATCTGAGGACCGCACAGAAGAGATGATGAAGATTCACTTGTTAGGGTATGTTACTTCTTGTCGACTTGTAGAAAACTGCCACCTTCTGGGTGCGGGATTACACTTAGACAAATATCGTTCATATTACGACTCAGCATGGCTTAACATGTCATAACACTTTAATCCTCAACCTCACACCTCTTACATAGTCTAAATACCTTCAGTACATGGAATGTCGGGGCATGCGGTAGCGCAGTTGGTTGAGGCACTGCGCTAAAAGTCGGAAGGTCGCGGGTTCGGTTCCCCATGGTGTCATTGGAATTTTTTATTGACATAATCCTTCCGGCCGCGCTATGGCCCTGGGGTTGACTCAGCCTCTAACAGAAATGAGTACAAGGTAAAGCCGGCCGGTGCGTAGGGCTGACAACCTCACCACCTTCATGTGCCGACTGTCTTGAAATCTGGGAGCCTCAACCTTCTGGAACTCTCAGGGCCTGTCCAGGCCTGTAATTGGATTGCTTTACCTCTACCTTTACATGGAATATCATCGTTAATAAACTAGAACCGCTTAGGTATCCTCGATATGTTGAAGTTTTACCTTATAAAACAAAGTAACAGACAGGAATAAATCAGACAGACGTACTTGGTCGTGCAGGGTGTGGACAGTGATGCATTGGAAGCACTTCGTGTGGGTAAGAATCAATTCGTGACGGTGGGGCCCGACCTGTCATTGCATTCTTCTCTTTATATTGCCAATTCATGATTAGTCTCACTTGTTCCCTCGTGTCTTGTTAATATCGTCTGTCTCTTCTCCTTTATGGTGTGTTGTTCAGATTTGTTCTGCTTGCTCTGTTCCCGAATCTCCTTTTCAAACCCCACCTATTACGTCTTTTTCAATTTTGTTCCGTTCCACTTCGTTTCAATCTCTAGATCTACTTTTCTTATTCAATTTTGTGCTTACAATCACCTTAAATCTCTGTACCTTCAGTGACCGTTACTCCATTTATTAATAGTTATTGTCTCTGTTTTACATCATATTCCGTCGGTTACGCTTTATTTTTTAGGTTCTTGTATCGTTTCCTTTCTTGTACTGCGTGGATTTTACACATAACGATAAACCTATGTATATAAATCTCACTAATTAAAACATACATCATGTCTGATCTTTCAAAGGGCCAGACTCTGATAATGATCACAATCTGACAGATCCAAAGTTAAGGAAAATTTATCAGATAGTGAGAGAAAATCGCAGAAGTTGCATAGGGAGATATTCGATCCCAATGGGGCTAAATGCTATAGAAATTGGAGAAGAATATCAGATTAAAATCTCAAGCAATTTTCACTCTTGACATAACTTCTATATTAGCGTGGAAATCAACAGGGCTTCAGAAAATAGTGGAAGTAAAATCTAAAAAAAAAAAAAAAAAAAAAAAAAAAAAAAAAAAAAAAAAAAAAAAAAAAAAAAAAAACGAAACTTAGTTAATTACGAAAGAAAGCAGTATATAAAATATTTGCTTAAAGAATACCCACAGTCTTACATAAAAGAATGCAAACTAAACTGCAGTAGCTGAAAAATCCGAAAGTATTAAAGAAGAAAACTGGACAATTTAAAAAGTGGTATCAGCAGATTTTTCCCGAAAGCACAGGTAAAATTTGAGAGGTAACATTTAAGATTGTGAAGCTAAGAGTAAGAAGGAAATATTAGAGAGTTTTAATAAAACAATAAATAAATTTAAAAAGGATTGCCCGCCTAGAAATTGTTTGATAAGTGGTAAGAAATATAATTTTCTTTCAGATTTCAACATTATTTTGAACGCGTGACAGATTGGCTTCTTTTCTTTATTGAAGTATTATGGATTTAACAATCTCAGGCAGAACACAATACATACAGCTGAGCCACCGGTATCTAAGCCTAATTCATTTGAATTTGAGACAGGTGCTTTAAATTTTAGAACATATAAATCACCAGGATCCCATAAAATCCCATTAGAGGATTTTCCAGCAGAAGTGGAACTTGAAGTTCTGAGGTTCATGATTTCATTAATTCTGTGTGGAATAAGGAACATTTGTCTCAAATGTGAAATTACCCCATAATTATCCATACTTTAAAACGCGTAATAAAAATGTTTATCAATTATCGACTCATCTCATTCTTATCATTATGCAAATCTTGGAAAGCATTTATTATAAATGCATTCATTTGTAAGTGACGTCCCTGAAGATGGCCTATAGGGCCGAAACATGTAGGAGGAGTTCACAAAATAACTAATATATGTGCAATTAGTTGCATTGTGCAATTACGAGATACGTAAAAGTTTTCCTGTAATTATTTATTATGTTTATCAGATTAAATTAAACCAAGTTTCGAGATCTAAGGTTGTCACGGCATTGACTTTTTTTACTGTATTCTGAGTTCTAACACCGTGTATTTTAAAAAAATTATTTCCACAAAAGCGTTAGTACCTCTCTACCATAATACATAATACGACCATCTTTAAAGACCACAATCTTCAACAAAATTGTTTTTCGTGTGTCACCTTTAGGTTGTAATCAAATCCAGTACGCGAGTTAAAATGTTTGGGTTAATAAGTGAAGCCTGTACATATTTATGTATTTTTAAAACAGGAGCATAAGAAGAAAGAAATCTGAGTACATCAAACCTGTCAGTCCCTCTCTGGAGCTAAGAAGATACATATCTTGAATAAGAGACGAGATGTTCGTAATTATCAATAAAATTTAGCTAATGGAATAGAGCTTGCCTTAATACAACCTTCACGTTCTCACTAATCTCTCTACCGAATATCTTCAACAAGTAAATAGTCTTCAGTTCATCACATCTTAAACAATTTTAAGGAAATAATTACCCTGCGTAGTTACAGGTATAGCGTCGAATGGGAAGTGACAGGTAAATAATATTGAGCTTGGCAGGATTTTAGGTGAAAAGGTCGTGCCCCACTTTTAAGGTATTATTTAGCATTTTACCTGGCGATACCGCAGAAACTACGAAAACGTAAGTCAGGATAGCCGGATGCCCGGCCGAAAGTGTTGAGCGAGAAAGACAAATTGTGCCTGTATTTGAAGTTTGGTATTAATGGATACATGAACATTGACCAACGTCCGGTATTTAGAACAGAATGCAACTTATCGAAATTTAGGCACGTGATGAGGCATCTGCTATGTTGGATGCGACAGAAATTTCGGAAATCCTTAATCCTACGTGTAATAATCCAGGAAGATTTAAATTCGGCACTGCTCAGAGGAGGAAGTTGGAATTAAAAATCTCCTACCTATCGTGGAAACTGTAAGACAGTTTAAAAATAAAGTAACTGAATATCTCACCCGCAGTTTCACTATGTTGAGAGCGAATGCTGATATTCCCTGCCGCCATGCATCCATGGAAGAGCACCGCAAAAGTGTCCTGTCACTCTACGATCACTTCATCACGGAAGGCTTACTAGGAACATGATCAAGTATCGAAGTACTCAGTGTGGTAAGATTTTTGGGTGTGAATTTTGTCGCAAAGTGAGAATTCAGATAGCCAAGTGGCGAAGACGTACGGAGTTTGTGTAGTGTCACAGTACTGTTGTGAGTATGACACATTGCTTTCGATAAGAACAGGACTGATGTTGACGATAAGCAGCGAGACGGAGGCTCAAGCACGTCCTCTACTGTAGACACAGTGTGGCTTGTAAATTCCTTTCTTAAAGAGGACCGGCGCTTTAAGCTGACTGATATCGCCCGAAAGCCAGCCATTTTTCTGGGCATTGCTCACAACATTTTCCACAATAAACTGAATAACATGCAATTTTGTGCGGGCATATTTCCAAATAATACTCACAAACGACCGCACGGGGCTCACTATCGTAAATTTGACATGTCTGTCCAATCAAGGATAACAGTTTCTGCCGTGCTTTGTTGCAGTGGACGAAACATACTTTAACATGAGACACCTTGCACAATACAAGCATCCACAACCTGAAAACACCAATTATCTCACTCAACAATGGAATTCAAAGCAACGCCATCAGTAAGGACGATCATTACAAACGTCTTATGAATATCAGGGCGTTCTTGTTGAGGATTTCCTGAATGTAATGACAATGTAATAAATCAATTGGTGAACAAAGGCTACAGCAGGGCATTCATTGCAAAAACACGTATTCTTACTCCAAGGCGTAGTAATTTTGTACGATAATGCGAAGCTGCCAATTGGGCTGGTGTTTAGTTATGGTGTAAGGCCGGGAGATCATGGAAAACCCCCTCTCCCCACTCCCCAACCCTCCACAGAATCGCCAAGCATTTTCCAGGTTTTTGGACCCAAGAAGGGTCTTTCTGGAAAGTGCCTTGCCTCAGACGCTGAGGTCGACAAGCTGTCACCTCCTGGCTGCATTCACTTGATATCGGATTTTTCTACCCTTGTAAATAAAACTTGATGCCACGGTGTGGCAAATGCTGCAGTATCAATGGCGGCTACGTCAAGGACTGATTTGTACTTCCTGCTACCCACGTTCCATGTACACATTTATGTCAAAATATACTCCTCGCCATCACAGTGTTTGTTGTCTTGTTTTAAGTGCACTTAACCCTTATCCTGCTAACGTGGAGAATGTGGTGAGCTCCTAATAATGCCAGCAGATGGCAGATGGAATTTAATTCGGCTTTTAAAGGGTTAAAATATATTTGCATGTGGTAAAAGCTTCAGATTCTGGGTAAGTTTAGTCTTCATCAGCAATACTGTGATTACTTCAGAATTCAAAATGTGATACACCATCTTTAGAATCCCTTACAACTTATCTGATATACGGATATGCTCGGGCAGTCTTAACAAACTATGCAGTGAAAGTTCAACAAGTCAACCAAAAAATAATACATAACTTGAGTGTGAAACACCCCTCGTGACATGTTACAATCTTGGACTCCCTCAGACACAATAGTCGGACTACCGTTGTAGACGAAAAGAAGTGTTCTACTGCTCCACTCTCTCCTGGTTGGGTACTACCACCCACCTCTGTGCACTGTGATGCCGCCCAATGAATATTATGGACCAGTGTCTACAGTGTGTACAAAAATTTAGGAGTATACGTTGCTCTCTACATTAGCACGGAATTTAGAAATTTTAGGTCATTTGGTACATGACTAACATTTACGTAAACTTGAGCGTCGCTCAATTCGTATAGTAGTACTGTAAGGTTTTACAAACTCTAAAGCCTACCCTATAAATTACTGGAGAGAAAAATCTGTATTTTAAGAGTAATCGAGAATTAAAGTTCCATATTTTATTGTTATAAACATTTGAAATACACATACTACTCTGTATACAGGACTAAATTTCTTTCCTTGTACATAGACTGATTTAGTCCTAACGTTATATTTAAGAACATTTTAAGGGAAGTTGTGGAGTATAAGTTTTACATAATATAAAATTATGTAAAAGTGAAATTTTACTTTCCATTGTATCTGGTAGCGTTCCACATGAGCATAGTGCACAATGTAACTTTATAATAGAAGTCAACAGGCCAAAATGAAACGCTATCGAAAGATTTAATTTAACTTACAATATAATATTTCATCTAAATCCACACTTGATAAAATACGAAAAAAGTGACTTTGTGATGACGTCTCCGATAACTGATTAATTTATGTAGTTAATGCATTTCATGCAGGAGGGTGTTTTTTGTCAGACCATCTGCACCTGGTAACAAAAACCAGATTAACACTCCTGCAATAAATAAACATGCCAATATGGACCCCAACTTCAAGTTTTACGCTCTTCCTTACGTTTTCGCAGGCGCATAAAATGAACAGCAAATTAATTTCAATTACCCAGTAAGGACTGCATAGAGTCCTCTGCACACGACTGTTCGAGAAGGTCGCTATCACCTCTTTGATGTGAGGTCTGTGGTTTGAATCCTGAGACCACCTGCCCCGCTTGAAATGCCCGACAAACCGGTTAAATAATGTATATTGTTAGAGCAAACAAAAGAATTCATCTTTCTTCAATGGGCTGGGGTTCAATAACTTCATGTCGCCTTCCAGTGGGATTAGATGTTTATGACCCAACCTGACAAACCATTAATTTCGTTTCATTACAGAAATACTTATCATATTCGCGTCATTAACATTTTGCTACTTACTTATTGTCTACATAAAAGACTTTAGTTCTAGGGTACCTCTTCTTTTGACTATAATAGGTGGGGTTTTCCTGGTGAGGACTAAGAAGACTCCTGCTTCATGGAGTGTGACGCCGGGTTTTGCGGTGGAAGTGCACTGACGTTTCAGAGGATATTTCATTGTGAGAATAGATGATTCATCCATCCTGATGATGGAAGTAGCAATTTATACTGATAATCCGGTATATTTCTAGCAGAATATATGGCTTCGAGTCCCAGAAGAGGGCATTCGTCATACTGATAATATTTCACGATAAAAAACTTTACCAATAAGTCTTAAGGACTCTTGATCTATGTTATAACAATGGTTATAGCTTAATCGAGACGACACGACTATGTCATACATATACAGGGTGTCCCAGGAGGAATGTGCCAGACTTCGGGAGGGTGTTCCTTATATTAAAGTATACCGATATAACCCAAAACACCTATATCCAAAGTTGAACAGTTACGGAGATAATGGCCAGAGAAAAGTGTGGTCTTCTGGCTGGTCCACGCACTGTACCTGTCAGCTGACAAGTCTTATCGATGTTTGTACTTGAATGTGGTGTCGGATTCAGCTCACACTAGCCGTACAGTTATGTAGTAGGCTTATACCAGAATGCACAGTCAGCCATGTTACGTCAGTGCTTGTCATGCATGTGTCGTGTATAGTGCTTGGAACCCTAAGGACAACTATGACATGCGTGCGAGTTTTTTTGTAGTTCAATTTAATGGCTTTATGTCACTCACAAGTTAGTTTGATGTTAAGTACAGATATTAACATTACAGAAACCACATATTC
>Ga0268261_10003262_pt1 | contig 11891 bp, 5 predicted proteins | sample TergutNc150P1_FD_190353 | JGI IMG/M metagenome (GOLD analysis project Ga0268261, IMG submission 190353) | Nasutitermes corniger P1 segment gut microbial community from laboratory colony in Florida, USA - Nc150 P1 (SPAdes) (version 2) | ecosystem: Host-associated > Arthropoda: Insects > Digestive... | reverse complement strand
AGTCTTCACTGCATTTAACCAGATCTGCTGTGTGCGTGTAAGCACGATGTGTTACATTTTCCTAGTATCTTGAATTGTCTACTTAACATTAAGCACTTACAAGCCACTTTCCTGCAGTAATATTGTACATTGATTTGTAAATCTGAAACTGCCTCACATAATACGGCCCATGGCACGTGCTATAAATGTAATGTCTGATGATAGAAACTGTGTTAAGTACAAACGTACCATACAACACAGCGAGCAGCTGTGACTATACAAGTTGAACTGATGATGGAGCCACCGCACATGAGAGACCCGAAATATAGGAGTGCCACCTGTAATTGAAATGCAAGTTGTGACTGAACGAATGCTTATTAAAGTATTGTTTTTTATTACATTTCTTATTGAACAATTAATAACCAATGTACAATATTCTATAAAACGTGTCTACAAAATGTCAAAAACAAATTTATTTGTTTTTTTGTGAATTCTTTATGTTGGCAAGGGACTTAATATTATTTTACTGAGAATTTGATGGAAGTCAAAACTACACAGAATTTAGACAGTTGAATACAACTTTTTATTTTTTATGTAATCAGCCGCCTTCACATTTTGTTTTGCATTACATCACCATTTTGTGTTAGAAGATTTTTTTTACAAGAATGTAAATGTTTTTAACATTAACTGAAAATTGTGTCAATAAACGTGTAGCGGCTTCCTTCATTCTTAGCGGAATTTTAACATTCCTCTCTACTTTCCATTGATAGAAAAATGATTTACATAATCACAGAATAAGAGTACAATGTGAGGTCAGGTGAAGGGGAAGGCCAGCCTTGAGGTTCTACACGAGAAGACCAACGACATGAAACAGTCATATAAATATCGTCTTGCTTGTCGATTGAGATGACGTGCGGGATTCAAAGTAAATATTTTGGAATTCGCTCTTCATATCTCTTTTTCACTAACAATAATGTTGCGTGTTATATTGTCTTATAGCTGTACTAACAAAAACCTGATGTGGCCACATTTTTAATCCGTCCAGCAATGAAATTTCTTTAAAAGATCGAATATTTTTTCATAAATGTATTTAGTGCGGCACATTCTGTTATTGTGCAGCTGCCCTAAATACGAGCATCACATAAAGAAAACCGCGTTTGGCTTATAAAATTCGCTAAATAAAATCTTTTCAATAACATTTAATTTTATCGTTGGTTTTCTTCAACACAACCGAATATAATTCAGTCATTTTTGGAACTAAATTCCTTTTGATTTTTGGTGATGAAAATTTACTGGACGGAGACATACTGTTTACAGAAAAACAACCAAACCTTGTTAGTCGCTACTCAGAAGACTGGACATGAAGTAAAGGCTGATAAACCTGAGCGTTTGTTCGTATTATGTGAAGAAAATGTAGAGGAATTTTATAACATAGAAGTGAGTAATACCTGTTTTTGTGTGGGCATAACCCAAAACAAAAATCAAAGTTGTATTCACAAATAAACAGAGGGCATTTTAAACTCCGTGAAACTTGATGTCATTAAGTCCAGTATCTCTATTCTCCCAGATCCCCGTCCAAATCACCACGACTAACATTCACAGGACTATAATTTTTCTGATGTTTTCGGTGGCAAAATTTCGTTTTTCCTCTGGGGTGATGGAAATAGACTAAAGGTTACTTTATCATTATACATCTTTCTTACAACTAGCAATGTACAGACAAAAATTCAGTCATGTTCCAAAGGACTGTACTGTTATATATATATATATATATATATACACACACACACACACACACACATATATATATATATCCTTGTAAAAATATTTGAACATATTTCACCTGATATATGAATAGCCATCATCAGAAATTACGAAAGTGTGTCGTGTGGAGTTAAAAATGTACAACGTTTTGCAAGTAAGTGTAACTTGTACATTCCAGAGTTAATTGTAATGTAAATATATTTATTAAACAATTAAGAGTCACAATATATATCATAAAATATCAAGGACTTAATTAATGAATATTATTTGCTCCCAAGTATACTTCCTTTCAAATAAGAAAAAAATGTCTTCATGGAGTTTACATGTGGGTATATCGGGCAGACACTCTGTATTATAGTGAGGATTGAATTTATTTGGAACAAGATAAGAAAAAGTTGCGGGCTGTTGTGGGCGCGGTAATGAACGCAGTCATTAAAAAATACGGGAGCTTTCTTGACATATTAAGCAATTATGAACTTAGAATTTTTTTCTTATTGTCCCATAGATAAATTGTAAAACAGTGTGTTATCCAAAGACTTACTATTTAAGATAAACGAGATTATTTTAGGATAAAACCGACGGATATTAAAGCACCATTATTTACATGAACGTCTTCTTTTATAATTGAAAACAGCGAGTATTTGGAATTAGCAGGTAGATAGAGATTTTAAAATTTTAAAAAATATTTTATTAAAGTTATTTTTATTATTATAATTATATTGATCAACTGTGTATATGTTTATGTTTCAGTAAACCACAGAAATAGTTCAATTTAACAGCAAATCAATAGCTTTACCTGATGTGGGTGATTTTCAATAATTGTTGAATGTCCACGCACCAAACTTTTATCTTGTGTAGGCTTTGTGGTGTTGAGAGGAACACCATGTTCATCTTGTGTAGGCTTTGTGGTGTTGACAGGAACGCCATGTTCATCTTGTGTAGGATTTGTGGTGTTGAGACGAACACCACGTTCATCTTGTGTAGGCTTTGTTGTGTTGAAGGGAACACCTGAAATGTTTACAGACTTTTAAAACACGAAGTCTAAAAGCTGCACATGCTTAATAAGCAGCCCAAAAATCATAAGAATTCTCTGTCATTTCTCGTCTCCACACTTCACTTTCGCATTGCCCCAGCACCCGTTTTTGTGTTGATATTGTGGACTGCATTCTTCTGGCTCGGCATAGCGACCAGCGATTTGCTGTTGTGAACAGCATATTGCAATATTCGTGTGCCATAAGCCACAAAGTGTGTCTTGACAAAACGGAACCTTTCTGAATGTCTTAAGAAGAATTCAACTGTATACAGTTAGTTATAAACATCAGTACGTTTACGCAGTAAAAGCGAAGTTATAGCTGTCCCTGTCCACCACATGAAGTTACTAGAGAGACGCGACCGGTCAACTACAAGCGTCAGTTAGTTTGCCTATGGGAAAACGCCCAACGGATATTCTGTGGGGTGTAGAGCTGATGTGAGAAAAAAGCCGGATTCGGAACCCCGAAATTTCAAGCCCCTATCCTGTTCAATGTAACATTTTTACTAACGCAGCTAAACAGGGCCCTGTGTGACCAAACTCCTGTATTTAATCACGTATCTTTCGTCACGTAATATGTAAATATATAATTAACTGAATTGCCTTATGTCTGCATTAGGCTTAACGTGTAAATATTTATTACTTTGTAGGCGGTTCTAACACTTACCTGCTGCACAGGCGACCAGCGCTGAAAGCAGTACCAGAAAATGCATGATTGATGCTAACTGGACTATTGGTCATACAGAGCCACTGGCAGTGTTTATATATCGGCGGTCATATGGTATTGCGTCTCACAAGAATGTGAATCATGTGGACTTTGCAAATACTATCAAAGTTATTATGTATTTTTATTCCGATTTTTCTATTTCATAAAGAAATGTATCTATGAGTGTTTTGTTGTGCATTGATAAATCAAGTGCAAGCACGTGATACTGATCACAATATTGCTAAATATACAGTCAATAAAAACAGATATGTAGGTTGTAGGTGACAAAGTTCTTAATTTTTGTAAAAAATAGATAATATATAAAAAAGTTTAATAAACACATTAAATGCAACATGTCAAAGATTAACAATGTAAAATATTTTCATAATTAATTCTCGCAGAATCTGAAGTGATGAAATACATCTGACTTTATCTTATTAGTTGAATTGTTTTCATCCTCTATACACGTGAGGTCAAATTTATGAACTGTACCTGAATTGTGAGTTTGAGGTTCCCAAACACTGGTCACACTACATTGAGAAATTGGGGGAGTGTGTGTGTGTGTGTGTGTGTGTGTGTAGGTTTTGTAATGTGTGTGTGTTTTGACAATTGTCTGGGTGTTTGAGTAATATGTGTAATTGTATTTACTGTGTTTTTGTATTCTTGCTTTTCTGTATATTTATTCTTATTTGTTAGTAGTGTAAGGACTATTGCCATCGAGTTAAACTGAATTTCAATAAATAATAATAAATTAAAATGGAACTTTAGCATTGACAGCTATAAAGCGCTTCACGTTTAAAATAAATTAGTATACAACTATAGCTCTAAAATCCACAAACAAATTTTCCTTCTATCCAGCCTAATACACTGCAACGTCTGATGATACTATGAATATACACGTTCAGTGGCGATGCAGACCACATAATCGAATATGGCTTAGAAAATGACATAAACCATTCAGCGGCGTATCTAAAGACTAGTTTTCACTGGCAAAGTACGAATTACGTAGGTAGATATTTCCAAGATGTAAATGGGCAATATCACAAAAGGCATACAGTTTTATGAATTAAACCTCCCACGAATTAATTTTTTTTCTTTACTGCAGAGACGCACATAATATTCACTATTTAATATTCATAAGATTATAATTATCCTATGAAACACAACGTAGAGTTTTGGTAGGCTATATTAGATTTTTTGTGGGACAAGCAAAAAAATTATTGTTTTGTGTATCCGTCATCTACCTGATGATCACTGATTTAGACAGGCGAAACAAGCAGTGTTGTATAATAAAAGGCTACTTTACTAGACCTATGTGTCGTGTTTGTTTGGATAATTAACACTTTATTTAGAAATACACATCTGGACGATGTCACCCAAGACTACATTTCAGTTGATTTCAATAAGTATCAAGATATTAAAAATTAACGTAAACCTTTTCTACCTACTGTCGAAAAATTAGATTCACAAATTCCTGCAGTATAAATATACAACATTTACATTTCATATGTAGAAGAGAAGACTTGTAGTAGATATACACATTTCGTAGACCGAAGTAATTCACCGTGAGATCTGACCGCTAGTAATGCAGAACCTAAAGAAAACTGACATTGAATTCCGCGAAAAAATTGAGACATTAATAAAGTTACATGTTTCAGTCAAACAGAGCAATATTTTATTGTTTCATTTTAAATTATCGGCGAGAAATAATTTTCGTTAGACCGTCATCACCCCACTTTTACAAGATAAATTTAAACACGTTTCATGTAGTGCACATTATATTCAACTTCGTGTTGGATCACATAAACATTACACTACTGCTAAAAGTCCGTTGCAAAAATGTAATTATTGAGTGGTTATATTGCTGTGATATATTGAGAATTGTTATGGAGAGCTGAAACGAAATTGAATTTAAAATTTTCACGTAATAAATTTTTCTTAGTTGGCCTGTATTAAAATTAAATATTAATATATATATATATATATATATACACATATATATTGCCATAAGTCACAATTAGTGGTGTATGTTGTTAGGCACAGAGTTCGTGTTTTCTTTTCGTGTACGCCCAACCTTGGATGGTGCTAGTTGAAATTATTTATAACTGCTCCATGTCTCCCTATGTATAAATACGGATATCTGTTTTTACAAAGTGCAATTGTAGTTTTAATATAATGAGTTATTAACGATAATGAAATTATATATATTTGGTAAGTTTTAAACAATAATATTCTAATATATATATATATATATATATAAAGTAAAATTGGGCCTAGGGGAAAGAAGACGTGTGTAGACTGGAAGAAAGGTTAGAACAGAGTGCTGTTTGGTATGGTATATTTGTTAACCGCAATTGGGTTGCCACCCGTTGGCAACAGTACAGTGCACATTTACACAAACAATACAAAGAAAAAATGATACAGAATACTCAGAACGAAACATACGTAACTATAAGAATACATAAACATTACAATCAGTGTACATACTGTACGAAATTAAACAGAAGCATACAGAACATACAGATATATGTACAATGATGAAAAATACAATAAAATATATGAAAAATGTGATAAAAGGAACAACCATATATGCAACAAATCTCATATGATCAATATATCTTCTAATAATGTTAGACACCCTGTTACTAAGATCTTTGCTCACTTCACTGCACTTGTCGACACTTCACTTCCTATCAATTAAACGTCACCCAAATACACTTCAATAACCTCTCAACTCGCTTAACCCCATTTAAATTTCCTACCGCAACGTTTCACCTCACATCACCTCAGTCAACGCCACTTCACTTCACTGCACTTTGATATTAATTTGCCACATTTCTATTCCTTTTTTTTTCTCCCTGTATATAATTGCTATCCTATCTTTCTAAAAATATTAAATTTACAAGGGTAAGCCTCTAACGATTTTGCAGTTAGTTGGTTCCAGTTTTTAATGGCCCTGTTTACAAAAGCATATTTCCCGATATCAATTCCTTGCTTTCTGTTCCTATTTTTCCGACAGTTTTTAACCCTGCTCGAACAGTAAGGCCTTCGCAACCTGTCCCGTATAGCTTTCCAAGTCCTTTTCCCAGACTACGCTTTAAAAGTTGCGCAAAAGCGTGGTATCATTTTACGCTAAGCCAATGTTTCCCAGTCAGAATACTTCGTATGATAAGTAAATGGAGCAGCTTTCATTTGTACTAGTTGTAACGCATTTATCTGTCCTTTTCTGTATGGATCCCAGCATGCAACACTATATTCAGGAATAGGACGCTCCAGTGACGTGTAGGCCTATTTATTCAAATTGTAAAAGAACACCTTATTTAAGCTGTTGTTGAAATTTTAGAGACTTCCAAATAGCAGGAAAAGAATTTCGCACCGTGTAATAAGCAGATGACTTTGTGTTACTGGTGAAGGAAGGATCGGTGGTAAAAGGCATCATAAATACAATAACTTAGATTGGTAAATGTTTTGAAATTGAAATGGATATGGAAAAAGTAATGTAAAATGATTCTGAAAGCAATCAACCCCAGAATAAAACATGGTAGAGAAAAATAATTGGATAATTTGGAATATTTAAAATATTTGTCTAGCATTATATCAAATAATGGAAGGTATACACGCGAAATTAATTTTAGTATTGCCATGACAAAAGCTGCATTCAGAAGTAAACAACTATTTTCATCAGCAAATTTGCCTCATTTTTTGGAAGGAACCAGTATACTGCTGCATTCGTATCAAGTAGTTTGTATGTTGCTGAACATTGTACAATTCAGAAAGCAGATAAATAAATAACTGGAGAGTACTGAATTGTCGTGTTGGAAGGGGACAGCAAATCCCAGTTTGTTCAATTGTGTGGGAAATGAAGAAGTATTACATATAGTCAGGGAGGAATGTAATAGCGTAAATACCATAAATAGAAGGAAGTGTAACTTCTTTAGTTACATCTTGCTTGGGAACTGTCTTATAGAACACAATATTGCATGAAAAAAAATGGAAATTTAAAAGTGAAAGGAAGATGACGAAGAAGACGTAAGCATCTATAGGATGATCTGAAGGAATCGAGAGGATACTGGATATTGAAAGAGGACGCAGCAGATAGCGCTGTTTGAGGAACTGGCTTTGGAAGAGGCTAAGGACATCTCTAGACACAGATAAAGACATGAATGAATGAATGAATGAAGGAAGGAAGGAAGGAACGAAGGAAGGAACGAACGTTTATTTTCTGTGTCGTGACACATTCTTTACATCAACCCACGCCTCTTTAAATCCAAGCTCTTGTGAATTTAGTTTTCTTAATTATACAATTATTTCGACTAGTCTTGGCTAAATTTGCATAACTCGTACAGTTACACTAGTACTGCTATTATTACAAAAACAACAACAACAACAACAACATCTACTACTACTACTATACTACAATTACTGCTGTTACTACTACTACTACTACTACTACTACTACTACTACTGCCGCTGTTACTGTACCATTGCCATCCTTCCTCAACCCTGCAGTCAGTCATTATCATTACTAATTTTAGGTGACAAGACCAACACCTGGAAAATTTATGTTAAATATTACGAAATAGCAGATTTAAGAATCCTGTTTACGTTAACATTTAAGATCACAGTTTAAGTGCTTAATCTATGAAGATAAGATAGCCAGAGTGTTTTGTTTTTTTTTTTAAAGTTACTGTCAAGTGGACAAATAGCTTGACTAAACAATATTCAATTCTGTATAAACACCATGTTATCTTTTTACACATTTTGGCTGGGAAAATTAAAAACCCTTACATTTATCCCTCGTAATGTGATCAGCAGACAAACAGCATAATTATCGTTTGAGACAATCCGGAGAGCGTTTAATGTTCTTCTGTTGGCTGAATGCAAACTGATGTGTTGTGTAAACTGCTTCCCTCTACAGTGTGCAAGTTTACAGATTTACATCTACCTAACTACAAGAATCGCTGAAACCAATTCTTAGGTCAGTAAATCAACTAAACTAACCCCATGGAGCACAGTCGTTCTTAAGAAGCTAACAATCCCTTAGGTGTTCGAGCGAGGAATTCCACGAATCTTGTAGAACCGGAAAGTTCATTACCGTATTCACAAGAGCCCGCACCACCCCATTGTGAAGCATTTGAGTTGAGAATTTGTAAGCCCCTTTCCCAAACACAACGCTGCAGGACCACCATTTGACTTCTGTCCGGACTCTTTATTTAATATACTCGCCGCTACTCTCCATGTCCGCAGACCGTTTCTCCATCCGCAACGTCAGGACGCCCAGTGTGGTGGTGACAAGAACAGACTTACCACAGAGTCAGTAAATAAAAAAATACGTAATAGTTCCATAAATTTCTCAGGATTTCCACGAATGTGATATAGCTCAACGATCATATAACAGCGAAAATATGTATGAGTGTCGTGACTAGTGCAAGACCTTCAGATTCTGACGGTATACAAATTATCATCAGAGACCTGTGCAATCTTCATATTAACATTTTGGCATCCAAAAAATATTTTAGAAGGGTATTTATTTGTAGAAATTGTCTCTGAGCTACAGTTCACAACGTGAAGAAATAAGGTGGAAGGGATACTCTCAGAGTTGTTATTTCCATTATACTTAACATCTACCAGGTTCATTTCTGCTATCTACCCAATTCTCTATTTAATTCTACTGTATCCTTTAGTCCTGCATTCTTTACGCCTAACAACTCTGTACGATATACAGACTTACGAGTCAAAACGTCTCTCAATACCTCAAATCCAACAGTACATATACCCACTCCCTAACAGTAGGTTACGAAATTAAATATTGTGTACAACATTGTTTTCAACCACACAAAACCCACTGTAATATTCGCAAAATTGATCTATTTGTGATTGACAACATTGCTATGCATTTGAGTGTTACACCAAAAGGTATGTGTCTTATAAAGTTTAAATATTGTATTTACATGTAAGAGTTTAATCTAATCGTAAAATGCATACTGGCACAGAGGACAGTAGAGGTACACCACTACTCTATCTCAAACTTGGAAATAGATGAAAGCGTTTGGCCAACACCACGCACGACCATCTTAACCCTGAGAGACAGACAGCACAGTTTTCCATATATTTTTGTTGTGTTCATTTAGTTTATAAAAGGACGTTATAGTTTAATGTTTTTGCATTTTATGAACGGAAAATAAACATTGTAAATGCGAAGAACTCTCCTGATTATTTGTTTCTCATGTCAGAAATTTTATCGAATGTTGAAAACTTGCAGTTGTGCTGTACCTAGGCTTGGGGAGTGTTTTGTGTCAAGATTTTACTAAAATTATTAAATATGTAAAATACATAAGAGTGATATAATCCATTACGGATATTTAATATGGAGACAGTGTTTATCTCTTGTAATATTGGAATATTATTGAATATTTCTTGAAACGCTTATTTTGGGCGATCTCTGCTGAACTGGTTTACAGTAGCTTACCCTTGTAGATGAGTTAAATTAGACTGAAATATAAAGTGGAAGAACAAATTTTAGAAAAAATGGATTATGTTGTGCATTTATAAGAAATTGCAGTCGAAACTAAAATCCTGTGACCTGATCTGTATATAGGCTTAATATAAAACACTACACTTTAAAATTGCGTTGACATTTTGTCCCCATATATAAAGTAGGTTACATATAACCTTCTTTATATATGGGGACAAAATGTCAACGCAAATTTTAAAGTTCAGTGTTTTATGTTAAGCCTATATACCGATAGGTGCGCCAGGTGGCAGTATGTTAAGACTATATACCAATAGGTGCACCAGGTGGCAGTATGTTAAGACTATATACCGATAGGTGCGCCAGGTGGCAGTATGTTAAGCCTATATACCGTTAGGTGCACCAGGTGGCAGTATGTTAAGCCTATATATCGATAGGTGCGCCAGGTGGCAGTATGTTAAGCCTATATATCGATAGATGCGCCAGGTGGCAGTATGTTAAGCCTATATACTGATAGGTGTGCCAGGTGGCAGTATGTTAAGCCTATATATCGATAGATGCGCCAGGTGGCAGTATGTTAAGCCTATATACCGATAGGTGCGCCAGGTGGCAGTATGTTAAGCCTATATACCGATAGGTGCGCCAGGTGGCAGTAGCTGCGTAAAACTCCCTGTCATTGAAATATTTTCTTTCAAAAGTTTTAATAATATATGAATTCAGAGGCAAATTTAACAAAAAATATGCGAATCCAAAAACGTCCAGGTGTTTCAGACCAGTGAATGAGTAGCTTGTTCCAATTAGAGCCTGTTTCGTCTTCTGTTCTCTCATTGTCTTTGGAATACAGAGTTTCGTTTCTTTTCAGGCAATTCACTTCATTAATTAACGACGTTATTAATAAACACTTTTTAAATTGTCTTTAATAAGTATGTATTACAAAAAAATACTTTACAACGGTTGTAGTTTTATGAGCTTGGAGAATGAATTCCATCTACTTTACATTTATTCCTATAGGAAAATTAGTCTTACAGCATGCGGGGTGTTCAGGAAGGCGTCTGTAGCATAACATTCTACCGCACTGTACATCATCCTACATTGTGTAAACACAAGAATACGTGAGAAGGTGGACTGGTACTGTTTATCTTGCCACCACTGGGGTTGGAACCCCGGATCGTCCAGTCTGTAGCCAGTCGCCGTACCGACTGAGCTTTCGCTGCCGCCACTTAGACAAATACACATGTCGTATTTGCTACTGTGAAGACTGTTACAAAGACAACAGCAGTAAAGTACATTTTCACTTTCTACACACCGTGAAGGCATAAGGGGGAGTGGAGTTATTGCTCCATACATTCACAATATCAGCACTAGATGGTAGTGAATGGTCAGTTTCACGCCCTTGTTGCTGTACCCTGGGGAAAGGCGACACTGTGCCCACAGAGTAGGGGGCTGGATGGGCCACAGGGGCGGTCAGGATGTTTTGGGCAAGAAAGCGAATGAGTTGTAGTTACCAGAATTGAACCCCAGACCTTTCAGCACGCAGAATAAATACTGTATTGTTTTTCATAATCATTTTTATTACTGGATTTAAACTTCATGACTTAGAACTTGAAATATTACTTTTAAATTATGAGGGGTACATAATTCATGATACAAAGGCACCTGTATTAAACGTAGAGAATAGAAGGTTAACCGTTTAAACGCTGAATTAAATCCCATCTGCTATTTGCTGGCATTATTAGCTCACCATTTTCTTCACGTTAGCAGGACAAGGGTTAAATCATTAACCCTTAGGCTTCTAATGTCATATATATATATGGAGCACCTATTCTTGGTGTTTCTAGATCACACACAACGACGCAGCACAGTCGGTAGGACTCCTCTCAGCAGGTAAGCGGCCGCAGGCCGCTCACCTGCTGAGATCGTGGGTTCGAATCCCACCGGGG
>Ga0268261_10003261_pt1 | contig 11892 bp, 11 predicted proteins | sample TergutNc150P1_FD_190353 | JGI IMG/M metagenome (GOLD analysis project Ga0268261, IMG submission 190353) | Nasutitermes corniger P1 segment gut microbial community from laboratory colony in Florida, USA - Nc150 P1 (SPAdes) (version 2) | ecosystem: Host-associated > Arthropoda: Insects >... | reverse complement strand
GGGGGGGGGGGGGGGGGGGGGGGGGGGGGGCGTTTGGAGTCGTCGGTCACTTTCGTATTTTTTTTTAATTTGATTTGGAATCGTCAACTGATGGGAACGGTGTTACTGAATGAGTTGGTAGCACTGAAGTGGCCAGTGGTTGCATATTTTAAGTGCTGTACTTCATACAGTGGTTGAAAATTGAATTTGTCATTGGTGTATTAGTGAATGATAAGGGATGTAATCCTGTTTAATATTTATTTGTTGCTCCTCGGTATGGAATGGTTCAGCTAGCCAGTGAAAGAATGCGGTTTGGCAATTGTCTGAATTTGTATGTAAGTAAACTGCTATAGCCTGTTAAATTTTGTAGTGCAGTGTTTTGGGAATGGCTTCTAATGTACCTTTATTCAATGTACAGATTATATATTTTTAAAGATGAAGAGTATCATACTAATACAAAGAAGAATTGAAATTGTTTTATTTTGGTTAACCCTGTGTATGGAGCAGTGGATATTTTCCAGCATAAGCATTGCCATTAATTTTGTGGTGGCAGTATGGGTAGACTAAGCAATAAGTGTCAGTTGTTTCACAGAAGACATTGCGAAATTATGTCTTCATTTTGTAATATATGTACAGATTTCTTTATGCATTTTTTAAAACACTTGTTAATATGCTTATAATAGTTAATAATGAGAAATAATGTTTTTGTGTAACAAATCTGATTACATGTTGATGCAGCTGTGTAAAGTATGATGGCTAAAGTAAAGCAAGGCATTATTTATGGTATCCAGACTTTTCAATACAAAGGATAAAGTTTGTTTTCGGTGTCTGTAATGATGCCAGTTTTCTTGCATAAGTTGTATTATTACTTATCAGCCATAAACTCAGAACTTTGAAGCTCTCTATTGAAATACTTACGTACAAAACTGGGTAGTGACATCTAAAAACAGTGTGCTGCAGTAACCTTTACATTTGCTGTTTTCAAATATAAACACTTAACAGAGCAGGTGTGAGCAGGTTTGTTTGTATGTTGAGACCTAAACTGCTCCAGACCAGTAAAAAAGAAAAATTTCTGCAAGTTATGCAAGGAAAGTGGTATATTTGTGGGAATGAGGAAAACTGAGATCCGGATGGGGACAACAAGTAGGGGAGAGAGGAGGACACAGGGGGAAAAAAAAACTGAAGAGAGAGATCCTTGGAACAGTATAGATGGAGAGGTTGGGATTCTAGATGACTCACATACAAGTAGAAGTTTTGCAGGATGATGATGATGATGATAATAATGATGGGTAAATTTGTATTTCACAGTAAAACTTTTTACCTCATGTCACTGATGCTCATGGCTGCAGTGCAGCATTGGTACTCCAATCTTTCGCTTACCAACACGAATGTCACTGCAGTCCGTACTTCAGGTTTTACTCCAGGTTTTCAGTATTCCGTTTACCCATGTCTCTGCCTTTTCCATGAAACATACCAATGCTGCACTCCTTCTGATGCTCACTATGGCTGGTTACTCAACACATCCTGTCATCACTTTTATCCAGACATGCTTAATTGGTTTCACTTTTTAGGTATGTTAGGTAAAATTCTGTCCTGTCTGTCTTTTAATGACTGGGCATGGGATGTTTAGGTCAATGCTTATGTTTCCTGGTGATACAATAGATTTTAAAGTATTCATGTTTTAATCCAAAGCAACCACACTGAATTCTGTATGACTTTCTCAGGCTATCAGCTGTGTCAAGTTATTGAACAGTGAGTAAATAAACCAATGTTTCGAGAAGAGAGATGGTTTTCAAAATGTTGGTTTACTTCCTGTTCATCCACCTGATGCCACTGCTAGCCTGAGACAGTTTTAATGTATGCATACTTTGATGAATGTTTGCCTATAAATGCTTATTCTCAGAATTTGTCTATATTTCATAAAATATTAAATAATATGGAATGTTTCTTAAGATTGGTGCATCTTCCAGTACATGTGCTAGGCTGTTCAATACTTGCTTATTTACTGTTCTGAGACACAGTATGGGATTTCCACAACACAGCATTCAAGGAATGGATTTACAGCAAGTCTGTTTGACATTGCTGATATCAGAAGTCACATTGCACATTTTTGATTACTACATCAAACACCCTGTGAAGTTTGCAGCAATACCTCTGGACAGTGTGTGACAGTCATCATGTGCTATCTTCCAGTCATATAATTATTCATGATTTTGCATCATTTCCCGAGGTATTGTGAAGGGGAGTTAAATTAGCAAGTGATTTTCATCCTATGATTAATTTTTTGCAATACCAAAAATGAAAACAATGAAGTGGTGAGCCTTCACTCTTCTGGGGTGAAACAGAAGTTTGCTTTGACGTTGGGTTACATAATTTCCCTGTATGATAGCGGTTGCGAAGATGGTTTTCTTGTTACTACTGCAAGGAAGAGGTACGTACTATTCATAACTCTGTCAGTGTAGTTTCTAGTTTATGAACTCCAGGAATTACTGTAATGCCAATAAGTAGGGTATTATCAAAACCACGTTTTCTTGATGATACAGAACCATGTGGGTCATTCTAGGTTGCAAGTAAGGAAAAATATTTTCTAATACAGCATGTGCATGGAAATAAATAAGCTGTACTCAAGTGTACACCTCATGTGATTGCAGACAAAACTGCCAATGCTCTTGGTTAAGGAAGCCAATCTGATAGCCAGAAAACTGCACCTGGACAAACATCTAAACCCCATGTTGTATGTGGGGAAGAAACTGGAGAAAGTAAATGGCCAATCAATTGTGTATCCATGGACACAGTGTTAAACACATATGGTAGTGCAGTAGACAGCACTGTGGTTCTGTGCACAGAAACAACACCTTTCATGCTTAGTACATGGTCTGTATATGTTAGCTGAGCAAACCAATTAGAATTTCCTAATGTGAAAAGCCTTGTTTGAGACATGAAGTAAGAATTATGCTTTCAAAAAGTAACAGCCACCTCCTGTTCTTAGTCTGTATTGCCTTGCTGCTGTATGTGGCTTCAGGAACCTCAAACATATAACAATAATCTTGATACTACTGACAAAAGTGTTCAGCCATTTAGTGATACTGATGATTAAGCGTGCATAACTTTGGTGAGGGCAACTGGGAAGGATTTTAATGTAACGAGATTCTGCATATGTAAAGATCATATGTTGCATTTTTTGACAACGGCCATCATGAAACAAAATATATAGAATATCACTGCATGACTTGGAAACATTTTTGAAGACATATGAATGAAGATCACCTCTGACAAAGTAAGAAGAAAGTGTATTGTGACAGAAATGTGTGCATGCTTCTGAAGGGAAGCACTGTTAAAAATTACAGGTGCAGAAGAAGCAGAAATTTCTGATTGAGTTGAATGCTGGAAATAACCCAAAATTCATGCATGTGCAAAGTAAATACAGATGTTAAGGGGTCTGTTTTAGAGCTTGCAAACTGCTCTTCAGGGAGGGAACGGGAGTAGGTTTTGATCAGAAAATAATACGATTGTTACTAAGAGTGGGAAGACCGTGTAATTTTAGCCACTTGTATTCCTAGTAATATTCATTGATTAATAATCGGTATTCTTTTAACTGTACTAGAAGAGTTGAGTAAAGGAGAAAATATAGTAAAGTGGATAAAGGGGCAAAGGATAAGTTGGCTGGGTCACCTAGAGAGAATAGAGGAGGATAGAATGCCCAAAAAAGATCTTCACTCAAGAACTGGAAGGGACGAGACGAAGAGGAAGACCCAGGAAAGGATGGAGAGAAGAAGTAGAAAGAGATCTTCAAGTGCTGGGAGTGAGAAGATGGAGAGAGTTGGTGATAGATAGGGAAAAATGGAGAGGTATTGTTCGACAGGCCAAAGCCCACAGTGGGCTGTAGCGCCAACAGAAGAAGAAGAAGATTCTTTTAACTGACGCTAATATGCATTTTGATTTTAAAGTAATGCTAGTACTTTAATATCAGAGGTTTGTCATTAGTAGATACTTTTAACAAACGAATGCATATTCTAAAGTATTTGCACACGTGTTTTCAGGTTTTAGTGGTAAACATCTAATAGTAATCTAATAACAGAAGCCAAACTTCTGTATCTGATCAACTTCAGCCATATTTCTAAATTTTGTTATGCCATTATGATTTTGATTTAGTTCTGTACATTTTAACCCACTGCTGTCATCTCTCATTCCACGAAGGTGGCCTTGGTAAAACAGTTATTGAAAAGTGACAAGTCTGTTGACAGATATTGATTGATTTGATAAGTGGTTATGTGACACTGTTTATACACTTATGCTATAGACATACTATCATGTAAGATTTTAGATGTGGATGGTAGGAAGTGTGTACTTATAGTCTGTGCTTGTGAATTATGCCACTGTGTACTGTAATCAGTGGATACCAAAGTAGTCCTCATCCACCATACACATTGGCCTTAACTGGGTCCTTCCCTGTAACCTATAATTCCTCACTCCACTCACCTTATCCTTGTAGATGGATGCAGCATGTTACAGTGCAACATTGGTATCCATCAATAAGTCTGCATGGTCTTATTCTTATAATAAAACCAACAAGATGCAATAATTTCTCAAATTTATTTTTGGAATAGAACTCTACATGTTTTGGACAGTTTCTCTGTCCATCATCAGGAGTCTAGCACTGCTTACTAGCAAGCAGACAGCAAACCTGTATGAATTGCTGTGTGTACAGTGCTAGACTCCTGATGATGGGCAGAGAAACTGTCTGAAACATGTAGAGTTCTATTCCAAAAATAAATTTGAGAAATTAGTGCATCTCGTTGGTTTTATTATAAGAATATATCACGTTGCACGGTCCTCTGAATGTCAAAAGTCTACGCGGTATCACATCAAAAAGACTGTCATCTAAATATTATCATACGTGAACTTCATACACCTAATCCATTGGGAGGCCCATATTACTTAGAATATGGATACATTTTGAGCACATCTCATGAAATATTTACTAAGAAAATACAGCTAGTTCTTGAATTATGTCTGTTTGGTATACATCTTGTTGCGTTAATCCCCTTGAAAATTTATACCTCATTTTTGGTTTAATGCCCTCTGGTTGCCTGTGTGCTAGGGTGCTGCTGAGACGGTAAGAAACCATTGAAGAACAAGGCCAGGAGGCAGCGCTGTCACTGTAAACTGCCTTGGGCACCATGTGCTCATTGTTTAGTTCAGGGATCTTCCGTGTATTTCTTCACTATATATTAGAGTCTAACAAAATGCACTTGTTATGCAATATTTATATACATTATTTTCCATTATATTACATTATAAATATAGTTAACATAAAATACTCATTTGTATACAAAGCTAACTGAATGTTGTATTTGCATTCAAACATCCATGGGAGGTCATCATTCATTACAAAAGTATCCAATCCTGTAATGGTGGAATACCAAGTATATTTCAGTGGAAACAACCAACAAGATGCAACCTTGTAACAGAATTTATTATTCCACCGTTCATTAAAGCCTCAACATGTTTCGAGCGGTACGCCGCTCACCATCAGGAGCTCTAACTGTATTTGCAGCCTCTGGTTTACATACGCATGTGGTGACTGCCCGGGCGGTCACCACATGCGTATGTAAACCAGAGGCTGCAAATACAGTTAGAGCTCCTGATGGTGAGCGGCGTACCGCTCGAAACATGTTGAGCCTTTAATGAACGGTGGAATAATAAATTCTGTTACAAGGTTGCATCTTGTTGGTTGTTTCCACTGAATCATACTGCGATGCATGGATCCATGAATATTAAAAAAAAAAAAACCAAGTATATTGTTAGAGTCAACACACTAAATATGCCAAGCAGACTCCTTTTACATTTTAATGTTTTCAAATAGTTACAGTTTTAATTATTAATATTTGTATACATGGGACCAGTGTTGAACTTGCCAATCTGTGTCTACTATTGCAATACCTTGTACTTGGAGGGACACACGAATTGCACTTGCTAATGTAAATGTATACACATATATTGTATATAAACCGTTGAATTGTAGATCCTTGATGATGGCTCAACCAGAACCAAAACATGTCAGAGAAACTATAATGTAAAATGGTAATGTATTTGTGCATCTATATAGCCTAAGAAGTGTATTTTTTTGGAATCTAGTAAAGATTGTGGGTTGGGTAGCATAGTCAGTATAGCAACTGGCTACGGGCTGGACGGTCCAGGGATCGAATCCTGGTGGGGGCAAGATTTTCTGCACCTGTCCAGACCGGCCCTGGAGCCCACCCAGCCTCCTGTACAATTGCTACCGGGTCTTTCCCAGGGGTAAAGAGCAGCCAGGGCATGACACTGAACCCTCACCCCCTTCTAGTGCCGTAGTCAATGAAAGGGTAGAGCTATATCTCTACTCCCTGTATGGGCCGTACGGCCTGTACAGAGCCTCAGTGCCTGTACAAGGGTTCGCTTTACTTTAGTAAAGAGTGAGAAGTGTAAATCCACATCCCCCAGAGAAACCCAAATGAAAAAGCAGCAAAAGGCAATGCAGCACTCAAGAGAAATCACATGTAATAAAGCAGCCTGGAAAGATGAACATAATACTAATGTCTACCATGTTCTTTACTTGGCCAAGAGTACAGTATGAAAAGTGTGTGATAACGCTGAAAAAAATTGCTGAGCAGGGCTGTAACTATTTCGCATTCAAGAAGTCTATGCAACATACAGAAAAGTTGTGTGTGTGAATTGAGGATCTAAAGCAATGCCACATTCCTTATCTCTTCCTTATTATCAGTAATATATCGTTCATTTGTGATGAGTGTCAACTCAAAATTTCTGATTTTTCAGGAGAAAAGTTTGAAGGTTATGAAGTGCTATAATTTTCTATGAGTGCAATGATGACACAACCACTCTTCAGTGGTGAGTTTTGCAAACTGTGTTATGACACTATACTTGTTAAAAGTGCACCTGCAAATGTTTCTTTCAGTACCAATAACTAAAAAATGCCAACTTTTGAGTTGTGGCACTCTTGTTGCAAATGAGTGATGTGTATATAGCATATGGTGAGACTGTTTGGTACAAAATCCCCTTAACCTGTACTTATGGAGTAAGTGTGGAATTACATATTCCACAGACCAGAGTCCTTCTTGAGAAGCTAACCTGTTCTCAGCTAGTTAAAGAAGTTCCCCACATTTTATGGAAGCTGAAGGTCCAATACCGCATTTACAAATGCCTGCCACCTGTCCCTATCCTGAGCCAGATCATTCCAGTCCATGCCCCCCATCCCACTTCCTGAAGATCCATCTTAATATTATCCTCCCATCTATGCCTGGGTCTTCCAGGTGGTCTCTTTCCCTCAGGTTTCCCCACCAAAACCCTGTATACACCTCTCCTCTCCTCCATACTTGCTACATGCCCCGCCCATCTCATTCTTCTTGATTTGATCACCCGAACAATATTTGGGGAGGAGTACAGATCACATAGTTCCTCATTATGTAGTTTTTTCCACTCCCCTGTTAGGCCCAAATATTCTCCTCAGCACCCAATTCTCAAACATCCTGAGCCTACGTTCCTTACTCAGTGTGAGTGACTGAGTTTCACACCCATACAAAACAAGAGGAAAACTTATATTTGTGTATATCTTATTATTTTTATATTTGGATAGCAAACTGGAAGACAGAAGATCCTGCACCGAATGATAGCAAGCATTCCCTGACTTGAGTCTGCTCTTAATTTCTTCCTGAATAGAATTTTGATACATTAAAGTTGTTCCCAAATATTTGAATTCTTCCACCCTTTCAAAGGAATTAATTATCAGTCTTTATATTCTGACTTTGTCCTGCATTCTGATCTCGAGACATGACCATGTACTTAGTTTTATCAGCATTTACTTCTAGAGCAGTCACCTTACTAGGTACTACTAACGCTTCTTTGTTCTTCTTTCTAGTATGTATGCTTATGCCCAGTATATTAACATCAGCAGCATAAACCAAAAGCTGATGTGTACCATTTAATTTCAAGCCATCCCAATTTACCTGGACCCTCCTAATGGCGTACTCTAAAGCAAAGTTTAAAAGCAATGGTGGTAAAGCATCTCCTTATTTCAAACCATTCCTAATAGGAAACATGTCAGACAAATAGACTACCTGGACTCTGCTATTGGTTTCATTCAGACACATGCCGCTCGCCTGCTGAGATCTTGGGTTCGAATCCCACCGGGGGCATGGATATTTGTCTGTTGTGAGTGTCGTGTGTTGTCAGGTAGAGGTCTCTGTGACGAGCTGATCACTCATCCAGAGGAGTCCTACCGACTGTGCTGCGTCATTGTGTGTGATCTAGAAACATCAAGAATAGGTGCTCCATATATATATATACGACATTAGTAGCATAAAGGTTAATAATTTAACCCCTATCCTGCTAACGTGGAGAAAATGGTGAGCTCCTAATAATGCCAGCAAATAGCAGATGCGATTTAATTCGGGGTTTAAAGGGTTAATACCTATATTCTTAATATAAACCCAACAGCGATGGCACGTCTAAAGACAAATTTGTCACACAGAAATTACAAATTTGTTCCAGTTCACAATAAATGTTCCAAAATCCCGCGGTCAACCTCAATGCACTTTGTAACGTGCGTCCGAATATCGTGTGTTTTATGGCTGAGTTGATATTCATGTTTGTTTATGTGGGCAGCAGCATCCAAAACATGGGTGAGTAATCGTAGATTCAAACAGCTCTATCTCAGTAACCATGTTTCTACAAACTTTTTTTCCTCACAATGACTGATACTACCACCTCCCCAAATATTGACCTTTCCTCCTCAGTCACTCTGTATAAATTTTACTGACATAATATTTGAAGTTCATACAATGGCCTATATTTGGATGATGGTGTTACAAAATGTGATGCCATGTGCCTTTGTGTGTGGGAGCCAGCATTTTTGGTGGACCAACTGCCACTGCCTTCATGGAGGAGGAACACCATAAGTCTCATTCTGGGGTGTTCCTCCATGGTGTTGGTGTTTGTCTGTTAGACTGTGTGGTTAAGTGTGCTGGGGGAAGTCAGTGGGTTAAGTATATACTGCTTCTTAATTGACTGTAAGTTTGATCTTTCCAACCTAAGAAGCTGTTATACCTATAAGCCCGTCCACTGACCTATCAATCCATCCACCCATCCAACCATACATACATACATGCACACATACATACATACATACATACATACATTGAGCTGATCTCCAGCAGGTTCAATTTGAAATTTGTTGAATCTATATTCCAGTCCAATGTCAGCCAGCACAAAATAATAAGTTTAAAATACAGTTTAAACCACATACTTTTGATAAGAAAACTCACATTGTTGTGTATGGTAAAGTACACCCTTGTACAGGCACTGAGGCTCTGTACAGGCCGTACGGCCATAGGGGGAGTAGAGGTATAACTCTACTCTTTCATGACCATGGCACTAGAAGGGGGTGAGGGTTCAGTGTCACGCCCCGGCCGCTCTTTACCCCCGGGAAAAACCCGGTACCCATTGTACAGGAGACTGGGTGGGCCCCAGGGCTGGTCTGAACAGGTGCGGAAAATCTCGTCCCCACTGGGATTTGATCCCGGACCGTCCAGCCCGTAGCCAGTCGCTATACCGACTACACTACCCAGTCCACGCTGTGTATGGATACATTTTAAAGTCTGAAGACATGAGATTAGTATCTGATTGACTGTCACTTTCAGCTGCTAAGATTAGACAGCATCAGTGGTAGATGAATACATATGGAGCACTAGTTCAGTGATACTCACAGGGCAGAAACCTTAGCACTCAGACAGAAACCTCTCCCAGTGATGCTTTGTCCACCACAAATCTCACAAGAACTGGCCTGGTGTTGAACCTGGGCACTTGTGGTGAGGGGCTGGCAACTAATGGTTTCAGCCATAGCATGGCAATGAAAACCTTTAAAACTTCTTACTGAACTTTTGAAGGAACAGCAGTGGCAGTATTACAGCCCGGCCTTGATAGTTTGCTACATGTTATGTGGTGTCAGCAGGGAGCATTCTATTGAACGCGACACAACATTCAGACCTGCGCGACATTACTACACAAAGTATTCAGTAATACAGCTGCGGGTATGCAATTAACAATTGTGTTACAGGCAGCAGGTGGCCTTACGCTGCCAGAATGGACACAAACTGTGTACCCTGAGAAAATGAAAAGTTTGGCAGGCGTCAGTCTCATGCTGTTCACATACACCGACGTCTTGAAGAAGCTGACAGGAGGTGAGTGGGTGATGTGATGCGTCCAGAAGCAAATCTTAGATTCTTGCACTTAATACAGAGAAAAACAAGACAGCAAACTAAACTTCCAGTTTTTTTTTATGTGATGTCATGCAGTTTGTTTGATAAGTGCTGCCTCTTTGAAGGGATCTTCTGCCTCCATCTTCAGGGCAGATGTGTGGTCCAAGTGGCAAAGATAGTAAGATGCGATATTGGAAAAGGAGGACTATGACTAGGTTAGAGAGCAAAGAAATATAAACTGATGTCCCTTACAGGGACTGTTTTATCAGTGGAATACTGCACAGCATGCGTGACCCTATAGCATGTACCAGTTTTTCCTTGCTGCACTCTCAATCCTACCTTGAAGAAGAAGAAGCTAGTGTGTTCCTCCACAATACTTGTACCTATCTTCAGAACCTCTACATGGCACAACATCCCCCACCGGTTATTCTCACTGCTCACTGCTGTAATATGGTCACATCAAGAAATACCTGTTCTTAATGAAGACGTGTGGCGAAGCTGAGGTAGAGCTCCACATGTTTGTAACTTTGGCAGTACATGAAGCTGAGTGGTCTCATTTCAAGCCCTGGCAGCTTTACCGCTTTGGTGAATAGGAAAGGAGGCTAGGTGGGCCCCAAGAGCCAGTTTGGATGCAGGGAAAAATCTTTTCCTCCTGCCAGGAATTAAAAACAAAATTCTTCTTCATCCAGTCCGTAGCCTCAACACAATACTGGCTCAGATAACAGAAACCTGTCTTCTTTTTTTAACCCATTGGCATACTACTTTTTGTAACACATGGCGCACCTATAAATACTAATTTTTAGGCGAAAATGGCAGTTTTGTACATTTATATTTTATTGATGCAAAATTAATTTTCATTGACTTCAATACATGCCCCTGTTGTGCTGTGATGTTGGGTTGGTCTCTGAATTGCGTCTTACAGCCGGCTGTGTATTAATGGACCTAGCGAGCCCGGCCATCTCAGGGACGTCTGTGTATGCCAATGGGTTAAGCAGTTTTTTTTAAATTCTCTTTAGATAATGGATTTTCATGATTATATAATTACTACATACCCTGTTTACTATTACGTGGGATCACATCAGCTCTGTTTGGTTTGGTGATAAAACATCTCAGACAGTACATGACCATGTACAGCCTCGACTGCAGATTCCTAGAAGTGGCAGAATTTTCATGTTCATCTATCACTGTGTCTAGAATGGCTCTAAAGCCCACCTAGCCTCCTATCCAATAGCTATTAGGAACTGTTTCCTTAGGAGTAAAGTATAAAAGTGGCCACCCATTTGTCCCCAGTGTCAAGGTTAATGATATGTGGAGATTTGCCTTCATTCCTACGCGTGTCATGGCATGGTGCTGTTAAATATGGAAACCTTTACCTTTTAACTCTTGTGACACAGGGGCTGAATTAGACCTAAGATAGATATTTACACAGTTATTACTGATATCCTAACCACAATCTGATTAACCCTTTAAAACCCGAATTAAATCCCATCTGCTATTTGCTGGCATTATTAGGAGCTCACCATTTTCTCCACATTAGCAGGATAAGGGTTAAATTATTAACCTTTGGGCTACTAATGTCATATATATATGGAGCACCCATTCTTGATGTTTCTAGATCACACACGACGACGCAGCACAGTCGGTAGGACTCCTCTGGACG
>Ga0268261_10003260_pt1 | contig 11892 bp, 3 predicted proteins | sample TergutNc150P1_FD_190353 | JGI IMG/M metagenome (GOLD analysis project Ga0268261, IMG submission 190353) | Nasutitermes corniger P1 segment gut microbial community from laboratory colony in Florida, USA - Nc150 P1 (SPAdes) (version 2) | ecosystem: Host-associated > Arthropoda: Insects > Digestive... | reverse complement strand
CCCCCCAACAAACATGCATTGATGTATTGTTCTATCATACACTAATTTACAAAAACAGGAAATACTGCTGCTTTGACAGAGTTGGAAGCAATATAACCACATTTTAATAAGCAACTTCAGATATTTCACTTTTAAATTATGTTATTAGAGCCCAGCAGTAGATGTATTTGCAGACATGTCTGAATTCCTGTAGCACTCATGCAGATACACATTTACTTGAAGCATACATTAATTTTTACATATCTTAAATATCTTTTACAGTACAGGTGTTTACATCTATTGCTAGAGATGTACAGCTGAATTGTAGGTCAAGTGTAATTCTTTCAGACTTCATATCTACACTGCAACAATTAGTAACTTTAAAATACAGAATGTTATTTCTGTTAAATAAACTGATATTACTGTATCATAAAATGTTACAGAAGTAGGTGGTTGAAAATTTGAAAACTTGGGCAGAATTCTTAATCATAACACTAATTTTTCATAAATGGAACTTGATGTCATATTAATGCTACATTGTAGCAGTATATTATATTTCTTATTTTCATAGGAGTGAAGATTTAGATCATGGTCATCAGAGTAATGATAACATATAACCTCATAGGTGGTTACCAGTGTTCCAGAGGAATAAAATGTCTGTATCATCAGGGTATGGAAGCAGTGTATTCATCTGAAGCTTTGGGAACCAGCTGTGAGACTGTATGGTTTGACACACAAGACAGCAATCTAAATGAGTGCCCCCTCCCACCCCCATATTTTTATCTGTACATTGGTATAAATCATCAATATGCTAAGAGTATGTAAGGATTAAAGTACTTTTAATCGGCATTTTATTAGAAACATTGGAAATAATTCTGGGCCTCTGTGTTGGTATTTTTTCAGGGGGGTGAAGCACAGCACATAAAGCTCAAACCAGTAGTTGGGTTCTGGGTAGGCACTTGTAACAAATAAAGCCACACTTTAATTAGTTTATTCAAGACTGAAAATAATATGGCCTGCATTTTTGCTAAGATAAGATAGTGTGAGACTTTCATAATAAATTCAGGAGAACCTGGAAGCCCTGTATGTGCAATTTTAACTTCATCAAATTTTGATACATTTTTCTAACCAACAAGGTATATTTGGTGCACATGTAATTAAAGGTTCTCTGTGCCTGCTAACCTTTTGTAGTGTTTTACATGTACAGGTTTTTAAACACCTTTTCTAAAAAACCAAAAACATTCTTTTGTAAAAAATACATTTGCAAGTAGGTCACTGTAAAATAAGTTCAGTAGCTGCAGAGAACCCCAAATCACGTATATGCCAAATTTTGCAGCTTCAGTTTATGGTAACTTAGAAAAATGAATCAAAATTTGAGTAAATTAACATTGTGCAGGTACAGCTTACAGTCTCCACTTCATATATGTATTGCTCTTTCAGGTTGGTTGTAATGTGAGCCAAAATTGTCAGTGATTCTTGGAGCATATGGTTACTCCTTGGGATCTGTATTACCATCATAAAAGTGTTCCCGTTGATATGTTGTTATACACAGTTATATCTATGTACCCTGCATTGTCTTGACCACAGGACATGAGCAGTGAAATTTGACTGAAGCTGCAGACAGCTTGGTACAGTTCCTGTTCTTGCTTGACTAGAAATTACAAGAATGTAAATATGACACTTTCTTCTTCTCCATCAAACTTCCATTTCCCAGAGATCTCTTCATATAGCTATTGTACTAAGTCAGAACATCATAAAACAGTAGGTATTTTCATTGTCCTGTAAGTATAAGTTAGTTCCTATTTATGTGCCTACAGGTTAACTAATATTTCTTCTACTGTTGAATCTGTTTATAACATTTTGTTTAATGTGAAAGTGGTTATTGTTTAAAATGTGTTTGTTTTGATTAGATACAGGATCCAGCAAATAGTTTAGAAGCCCTGACAGTATTGAGTATGGCATGATCTCAGAACCACATCCCTTTTTACAGCATCCCTTCTCACATATCAAAATTCTAAGTACTTCTTGATTTATTTGCAGTTGTTTTCAACCACAAGTATTTCTTGAATTTCGACTGACTGTATTGAGAAATGTACACTAGAAATGTCTTATATAAATGTTTTTTTATTTGTTAATAATTGAAATTTCCTATTGAAAACATTAAAAAATGCTACAATGTGCATATACTAAATTATATTTTAATTGAAACTTGGAGCACTGAATGAAAAAGAAGAGGGCTTTCACCTTTCCACTATTACACACCTTCACACAAACAAAATTCAGTATTACACAAAGGTGGGGCCCCAGGCAATTAACCCCATCTACATTTTGCACATAAGACCTCAGTTGTTTATGGAGATACCAATCATATCTTGATAAATAGTTGTAAATTGCCTAAATTGAAATTTACCTTTAGTTCCCATTTCATTTGCAGAATTTAAATATTTTTTATGCTGAAATAACATATATTGTTGTAGTAGTAGCAGGAATTTGAATATTGTATTCTAGTCTTTCTGTGTCATGGACTACACATTAGTCACAAAATAGAACAAGGTGTATTTTAAAAATGTGTGATTGGTATCTCTTGACTTCACTTGTGCCACATGTTTAGCCGTCTGCTTACAGTTTTGAACAATGGCATTGCTCTTAGAATGAATGTGAAGTGTATTGTGTTTCAGTGAGTGGATTTGAAGTGTTGAATTCTGATGTTGGAACCTGCATTGTGTATATTTGAACACTGTGATCCAGCCTGGCAAAACTAGCTGTGATTTTTCTCTTTACTGTGCCTGATTATTCAATAATGCTGAGGGAAATGATGAAAATGATTATATCCACAAGAAATTTAACGGGTATTGGAGGTCAGGTTTTACTTCATGCATGAATTAATTTTCATATTACATCGATCAGCACTTAGTTTTGAATGTTTTGTAACACTTACAGTTATGTGAATATAATTTCAGACCACACTGTTCATAAATTTTTTAGCCCTAACTCACTGGAATGTGTTTTGGTAAACCGTCATTCATTGTATATCTGTGATCGTTGCAGTAAGAATTGGTGAAATATTGATACATTTTGACATAGATCTGATAATTTTTATGCTATGCATAAACTCTGATTTGACCATGGTTCTATATTATTTACACATTTGAAGTAAAATCATGGATAAAGAGTATTGTCTTCTGGGATGTAATGCCATGCAGTCTGTTAGAAACTGAGTGGTGTTTCAGAGGAACTTCAGGGCAGAAGAGGCCCAACCAATTCACCCACCTTCTTTTACCATAAAGATGGAGGCAGTACTTTCCTCTGAAACATTACTTTCTCCCAGCCTACACTGTGTCACATCCCAGAAGACAGTATTCTTCATAGTCACTGCCATTAGAACCTCAAATCTCACTTGAAATTGTGGATATTTTGAATGTTCTGTACAGTTGTATTGTCCAGGTGTGAAGAATTAATGTGGGTTACAGTTCTGTGCCAAGGTAGCGAGATAACTCTTAAGATAATGGCGATCATGTGATACTGTATTTCCAAAGACCTCATGGAGCGGTGTCATTGTTCCGTGAAACATTTGTAATGGTATTGTCCAGTAGTAAGAGACAGTAGGGTTATTTTGATTTTATGCAGTCAGTAACTTTGAGTGCAGTTGAGAGATCTGAGCAGAGAACAAGAAATGGTAACCTGAGACAAAATACAATGATTTTTGTCAGTGTATCAGAGGCTTTCATTTCAGTGCTAAAAAGGCCATATCCATACATTTCCCTCCTATAAGTACAGTATATAGTTGTTTCATTCATATTCAGGCATTGTATGTAAAGAAATATGAATATTACAGATGAATTTTATATGAGGTAAGTTTTAGCAGTGTAATGTTCATGAGAGGAAGGATGAAGTAGCATTTTTCATTCTTTCACTTTCCCTTTATAACTGCATGATAATTTCTGTGTTACAGACATTCTGCTTTTAAGACCAGAAACCAAGTCATCAGAGTGGTTATGTGAAGTCTCAACAAGGATTTTCAATGAGTATTTAATCTTTTACTTATTGTGGGGAAACTTTTTAGATTTAAAAGCAAACAGAGAAGGGACATTATTTTAAGACCACTGAAAATTTTTTTAAGTCTAGGATCCAACTCAAAATTCTTGGTACTGGAAGGGTGACATAAAACAAGTTTGATACTGAAGTCCCACAACTATTAGATGCCACCGTACAAAATGTATATGAGGTTATCCAGGCACAATAATGAACCTTGCCACATTAAAAAAATGTAATTGTTACAAGTGCTTCGTAACGTACACATGGACACGTATTTAGATACTCTCATTGATTCGAGTTCAACTCTGACTAAATAAATAAAAGGTGTGAAACAGCACCCTTTGTGTCTGGATATGAAGATGAGGTTGTAAATATGTGTGTGTGTGTGTGTGTGTGTGTGGGGGTGGCAAATCCCACCTTTTGCCTGTATCTTCATTATGTGACTCCTGACAGCAGCGTATAAGACTTACAGTGCTAAGGGAGATTAGTCTTTTACTTCCTTGTCTGGACATGTTTTTATCGTAACAAGTGAATTTCAGTGTGGTGAAAAAGTAGCAGCTCAAACGTATGATCGTGCAGCTGCAATGGTGGGTAAGTATCATGGATTGCAGGAGTTAATTGAATATATTAAAAAAACAGCCATGTTCATACATGGTTATCAATACCAATTGAACTGAGTTCTGAGTGAGTGAGTGAGTTGCCTGTTTTTTTGAAGTGTAAGGTTTTGAAATTTTGAGAAAAATTCTTCAAGACTTAGGAAACAGACCAAACTTTTGCAGCTCTTTACCATTTTCACCAAATCTTTGCATGGAAGTGAAGCACAATCTGTACTAGAATAAAAGGTAAGCATACTACTCACTATTTGATCCTAGTCACATTTCCATCCTCCTTTCTTCCTTAACTGTATTAATTGTTTTTGTTCAAATTTGCATAGGTGTCTCGTACAGTGTACTGGCCACCCTGAACACCTGATGTGAACACCAACCATAATGCATGAAGTGAGGGAAACTATGAAGGAAACCTGACCCATCCTCCCTCTGAGAAACACAAGATGCTGTCTGGACACCTATATCCAATGAATGGAATGAAGTTGTTTCATCCCAGCACTGTATTTATGCCTGACTCCATGCTGCAATGCGTATGATCTGTGAGTTGAAGCTGATGGATTCTGGACAGTATATTAAATATTCCAGGTATTGAACACACAGCCCTTTGAAGAGCTAACATATTTGTATTTTGTATAATTAAGTTTTATACTCTGGGAAACAAAAATTCTTATAGTGTATTTTTTGTAAATAAAATTGCTTCAAGAAATACGGATAAATAATGGTTCTCTCCCTACGATGCAGATTAATTACTTCCATTTCCCATCCAATCCGCAAGGAATGTTTCTCCAAACTGGGGGGTTGGGAAATGGGATAACAACTCCTTGCTGAAGAATGTTCTTAGACAAAAAATGCTGTAATGGAGAACATAAATTGTATGTAGGAATGGGTGAAGCAGGTTCTGTGACTTCTGCAATGCATCTCAAAATTCATCTGTTATGTTTATTCCTATTATCCTTAAAAAAGCAATCCTTGTACAGGCCCTGATGGTTCCAGGAGATTGAGGTTCCCAGATTTCAAGCTGATCAGCATATGAATGTGGTAAGGTTGTCAGCCATATGCACCGGCTGCCTTTACCCCCCAGGAAATATTCCTGGTACTCATTTCTGCTAGAGGCTGAGTCAACTCCCAGGGCCATAGTGTGGCCAGAAGGATAACATCAATGAAAAATCGCAGTGTCACCATCGGGAATTGAACCCGCGACCTTCCGGCTTGTAGCAGAGTGCCTCAACCAACTGTACCATTGTGTGTCCCTTCTATTATCCTAAGGGTGTGTAGAAATCAATGTACCCCCGTATGTATAAAAGAAAACTTCCTTATACTTGGGATGTGCAACCGACATTTTCAAACAAGATTTCAGCCACAAACTGCATTTCACATTCTGAAAAGTTTTTCCATTACATCCAGGAAAATGTATGATACCCATGAAACATGAGTTGGATTAATTGCGTCAAGGACATATGGTTGCCATGAAACACAAATCAGATTTATTGCGTATTCCTGCAACTGCAGGAATCCACACATTGTGAACCACTTCAAATAATGGCTGCCTTTATCTGTAGAACAATTTATTGATTTTAAGAAACTGAGTAACATAAAATACTGTCACTGAAGTCTATACATTTTGTCTGAAGCAACTTTTCACACACTTATTCTAAAAGTAGGTCAGATGACAGTGCACTTTTAATCCCTTCACTCAGCATGGCAGCTGTCACAGCAGTTTTATCCCATATCCCCAGGAATTTAAGAGTCTATAATTCCCCTGTAGTTCAGTTTAATTTTAAACAACAGTCTCACAAGGCTGACCTTTAGCTTCTGAGCAAGTATTGAGCACCTTCTCGGAATGATTCTTGACACACAACGAAGCTCTTGCTGGTTGACTGGTTCTGTCAAAAACTGTCCATTTCTTGCAAAGAATGTTGATTGCCATCACTTCTTTTAATTCCCCGAATAATGGTCAGAATTTGTTCCTTTGAAAAGGAAGGACCCTATGGCTATATATTCACTCCCTGCACTTTTGTCATGTAAAAAAACATTATCCCTCCATAGAGGTTTCCACAGCACCACCATGTGTTACTCTGGCTATTTACATTCACATTACATTTAACTTTTGCATCATCTGAGATAACCACCCATTTTTACATTTTATTTTTGTCCAGCACTGAACCTGTGATCAGGATTTTTCCACTGTAATGTATACTTTTCTTTACATGGCACTGTTGTCATAGGTATTTTTTTTTATAAAAATGCAACACTTTTTTTTCATGGTGCATATGTAATTGGCAAAAGTATTTCAAGTGAAAACTCTTTGCTCAAGAGAAAACATTTTTCATATGAACTGACCTACTGCATATGAGACAAAACATACAAGAGCAGCATCTCAGGTTGCAGTGCAGATAAAATGACAACTCTCATTCAACTCCCATTGTTTATGGGAAAGCGTATTTCCCTGTGCTCAGAGACCTGATGAAAGAAGTACTAAATTTCATGAAACCTGTAAATCTGATATGGCCATGTCACCAGAAGTTAAAATTGAAGATAGTGTTGGCCATTACAAGCCAAAATGCAATAATGGCAAATTTCTAGTATGTTTTCAATAATAAATATAATGTTAATAATCTACATGGTTAGTATCTTTCTTTATATGCGATCATGGAGTGAGACGGGCAACTAATGATTGGAACTATTCATACACCCAACTTTATACTTAATACAGAACCATTCAGTAAGGAGCACCAAACAATCTGCTACACAGATAAAAACCATTATTTATTATTTGTCACTTTTACAATATGTTCTTCATGCTAACTTCACATGTAATTTGTACAGTACATTTTGCTCACAAATCAGTCATTCAATGAGCAAAACATATTATTTCTTGAATTTTTTTGCCTTTTTACTGCCTTTGAGCCTCCTCCTGACTCCCTGTGAGTCTGCTTCATCATCATCATCATCTACACCACCTTTCTTCCTTTTTCCTTTACCAGATGTTCTTGTTTCTATGTCTTTCATTTCCTGCCAATCAAAAATTAAATATGAGATTTCTGTCTGCAAAGTACAAAACTGAAAAGAAAAACTACAAAACTTCCTTATTTGTTGAACAAAATAGTATGCTTTTATTTCATTTTCTCCTTAAATTATTATTTAGGAGATGGACAAATGTCGAAAAATAATAACAAGAATTGTTGCAGAATTTGAACCTCTTTTTTTTTTTTTCTTCTTCATATTTTTCTCCCATTTTCTGGACACTAACTCATGGTATTTAATGGGCACAGGTGGTTACATGGAGATAGACAAACATTTATGAGCTATTAACAGATTATTGCAAATGGGTAAAGGAACATTTAAATAACCATCTACTTCCATTGTCTAACCTTGTACACAAAAGCAGTTAAAGCAGACTGTTACACCATCAGCAAAACAAAGTAGTCTTCAAATGCTTGAAAATAATGGATAACTCACCATTTTAGCAACTCTCTGAGCTTCAGATACTCTCTCTTGCAGTACCATAACTTCCTCTTCTTCTGTCTTATATAAAGGTAGCTGTTTTCCTATGAGATGTTCTATCCTCTGATACAGTTCAACATCATACTGCAAAAGCGTACAAAACCTGTCAGAGGGGCAACTAACAGCGAACTGCAGCAAATGTTCTTCCTTCATGAAAAATGAGATGCTACTGAAGGTCACATTTTCACCCACATAATAAGCACACTGTTATGCTTTCTTGTTTTTTGGTGTGAAAATGAGGATTTGGCTTCCAGGAAAGAAATATCAGTCAAGTGCAAGTACTGTAAATACATTATTACCACTTTGTGCCATGTACAAGCAAGCAAGTAATTTTTAAAATCAAAAATGCTCTGCATAAATTATGTAGAGCAGATAAGTATAACATGTGAAACTCATAATTGGAAAATTATGTATTTGCTGAACTGCTGAATTTATATGATTACCTCTGCCTCATTTGGTAATGTTGTCTTCACCTGGGGTGGGAATTAATAAAAAGGTCCAGTGTCAAATGTGTCTATTAACTGGATGCAAAAATGTTTGATTCAGTAATTGTAAGATTTAATACAATAAACTGTAAATGAATGTAACAGCCAAATACTTTCTGCATCTATTTACTAGCAATTATGTCTGGTATACATTCCTGAAATGAGTGATTAAAAGTTAAGAAAAAAGTCTGAAATTTGGTTTTGTATCAGTTTAGAACATTTTAGTGCCCGTACATCGTACATTTAATACTCTACCTGGAAGTGCAACCAGAGCTTTACTTGGGTCCTGACTGGTCAGTGTAGCCCATAACACTAAAATATTCACAGAGAGTTTTGCAATAAGCAAGCTTAATCTAGTGGCAACACTTCTGATTTGTATTCTAGAGGTGCCAGGTTTCATTCTTGACTAGGACACTAACCACAGTACCTTGATTGAGATGTTCTTAAGTTCTCATTAGTCTCTACAGGCAAATACGAGGTTCGCACCTCAAAATAGGCTACCAATGCTTCTTTACAAATCCACTCCATTCTATTTTTGACTAATCAACCTGATGCTATATTGTCCGATCTACTAAAAGTGTCATTAAATAAGCCACAAATAAATAGTAATAGCTTTCCAGAACAAAGTTTCTCAAACCTTTTTAAATGGCAGAGTTCAGAAATGTAACAAATGAACGAAGTGTGCCTGTGCTGTGTTCTGTGCATAAAGATTCTTTTTGCTGAATGGTCATGGCCTATCCAATGCAGCATATGTCTGCACAGATAGAAAATCACGTCACTGGGCAAATTGTGATGCTGCGATCTCCAAAGTACAAAGCAAGAGCACTATTCACTAAACCATGATGTTCAATATATGCAAACAGAATACCTGAAAGTGTACTATGGCATAGATTTCAATGAAAAGCATGTTGATATACAAATTTAAAGGCTCTGTAATTATCAGATAATGAAACTGTATTCCCTCTTCAAACTATGTAACAGCATGGTACATGAATTTACCTGAGTCACAAATGTGATTGATTTACCAGCTCGACCAGCCCTTGCTGTCCTGCCAACTCGATGGATATAGTCTTTGCTGTGTGTTGGAATATCAAAGTTGATAACAACATCAACATGCGGTATGTCCAAACCCCTACAAATAAATGAGCAGAATAACAAAAATTTATATAGCAACTACCACCAATATCAACATACAGGAATTCCACATTTATGACAGTTCACATACATACATACGTTATGGATTCCATATATCCAAACTTTAGGCAAAGGGACAACAGTATGTGAAATTAGTCACAGAACTTAAAAAAAAAAAAAAAAAACTATCATACACTGCACGGAGTTGTTTATTAAAATTTAAACTCAAAACTCTGGTGGCAATGCCTGCAGCAAATGTTTAAAAAATGCAGAGAATTGTACTTTGTTACTGCATTAATATCAACATCTATATGAATGATGATTGCTCTGAGGGGTTTGTCACTAACTGAAGCAGAAATTTAGAGAATTATGACAAACACGAGATCAAAACGAACTTGTAAGCAAACACTTCCAGTTATGAGTGCAGACATCTTCCTATCCATTGTTCATTAAGTGACATAAAGAAATGCATATCTGAGATTCAATGTCTGTTCCACAGAGTCCACAACTTCCGTTGTTATGCTGGCTGTGAATGGAGAAGTAGAGTGCGCACTGAGCCACTACAGGAAGTGGATTATGGCTCTGCATTTGTCTATGCAATCTAAACTGCTGAGGATTAGTTCACAAACAGATACGAAGTTAAAGTATTGTAACTCATACAGTCACTTCCAACTTGCAAAAGTAAGTGTTTTACAGATTTTGCGCTTATCTGAGAATTTAATACAATAACCTCTAGCATTATGTTGAAGTATTCCAGTCTGTGAATTTAGTTGGAGTAATTGAAAAGATGTCCAATCTCCAGCATGTCTATGGAATTTGACAATATATTTTCAGAGTCTGAACAAAATTAGCTGGTAAAAGATGTTGCAATGAAACCTACTGCAGAGTTTCTGGTGGTAAGGATTTGTGGGATGCTTCAGAGTTCATAATGCTTTAAAACAAAGCATGCCTCATAATGTTGACTTTTACACACTAATCCAGAATACATATCTAGAAAGTATCTAGGAAGGACTCTAGAAGAACATTTACTAGCATACAGTACTAGTGTATAGTGATGTAATGCATTTATTTCACACAATCATAAGATCTTACAGAACAATGCACTGGGCCTGGTGGGAAGAGAGAGAGAGAGAGAAGGAAACTGTTCAGTAGCATGAAACTTTTGAAGTTGATGTAGGATCACATTCTCAGGAAGTACTCTGCTGCCTGGAGTGAGCTCATTATTGTACAGAACCACCATACAGATAAAAATAAACCTGGTATGAAATTAAAGCTGCATTAGGCTTATAAATTGCATTCTATCATTCTCACTGTCCTCATTCCGAAACATTCGAGATTAAAATATATAAACTACTCAATGTTTTGAATGGGTGTGAAACATTGTCCATCTCAGTGAAAAACTGGGATTGGCTTATGAGAAGACAGTGCTAAAGAAGGTTCTTGATGTAGTACTGCTATGATAATTAATATACAGTGATAAGCTTGAGATGTCTATGAAGCATAATGGAAACAGACAATATTGTAACAACATTTAGATTTAGATTAAAATGTCAGGCAAATAATTTGTAGGACTATGGATCACAGCAGTTCAGGTTCAGATGTAAGTAATGGTGATAAACCTCCTTTGCCTGATGTCTAACCAACAACAGAATTCCTTGAACAGCTGAGCAGACAATATGGCAAACTTTGGAGTCAGGGTATATATAAAAGCTTTATACTGCATATGTAGTAAAGAACCTTGCAGACAAACAACCCAAGCAATGGGTTGCAATTGATTAATACATGTCTGATTGTTGTTTTCCATACTGAGACATTATTATGCAGTATGCAAAATAAACTGGCAACCTGAGAGATACCAGAACATGGGTTTCACTCATCAATAGTATTAATTTTATTAACAGCACAAACTTCATTCTACTCATTGCCGAGGGGCTGCATCACATCATGATGAAGTTCATAGTATCTTCAATATCTTCTTTTCTGTATTAATAAAAAGGTCCAACTTGATGCAACAGTGTGCAGACATTTATTTACTGCGAAGTCACTCTACATGTTTCGGGTGTCACAGCACCCATCATCAGGAGCACTAAAAACTGTAACCGCTACCTCTGGTATAGGTCATAACACTGGTACAGCTACTTCCTTCC
>Ga0268261_10003259_pt1 | contig 11893 bp, 9 predicted proteins | sample TergutNc150P1_FD_190353 | JGI IMG/M metagenome (GOLD analysis project Ga0268261, IMG submission 190353) | Nasutitermes corniger P1 segment gut microbial community from laboratory colony in Florida, USA - Nc150 P1 (SPAdes) (version 2) | ecosystem: Host-associated > Arthropoda: Insects > Digestive... | reverse complement strand
ACTGCATAAATACCAGAAGCATCATACATCCCACATAAAGCCATAACCGTACGAACGATACGAGCAATTCTTTCTTCAAACAATTGTTCTTGTCTTTTTTCACTGTAACCATCTTTAGCAATGACATAGGCTATGTTAGCAAGATCTTCACAAGTAATTTCAACTGAACATAATTTAAAGTATGTGTCTAAGATTTCTTCGACATCTCCTTCTAATATCCCAGTAGAATGCATATAATAAGCCAATGCCCTATTTCTAGAACCGGTTGCTTTTTCAGATAGGTAGACTTGTTCGTTGTAGTTAATGTCATCGTTGTTGGCCATCTTTTTCAACAACTCCAAGACTTTGTTGACTTTACCAGTAGAATCAGTTTCTTTTAACAATGATACTGTCACAATTGCACCTGCATTGATAAAAGGATTTAAGGGTCTATTGGCATTCTTTAATTCTAGGTTAACAATCGAATTAAAAGAAGAAGAAGTGGGTTCAACTGTTACTTTAGATAAGACTTCTTCACTGGTTCTTTCAATGATTGCACAAATGAATAAGACTACTTTAATGATCGATTGCATTGAAAACTTTGTTTGATAATCCCCTAATGCAATGTTGTAACCTTCTCCACTAATAATGTATAGACCAAGTTGATCAGGATTAACTTTGCTTAATTCTGGAATATAAGAAGCAACTTTCCCTTGTCCAATCAAGGCTTTTCCATCTTCAAAGATTTGATTGATTTTTTCATAACTTTTATTCATCATTATTCCACCTTTACTGTGATTTGTATAATAAATTATATCATATCAATCTTAATGCTATTGTTAAAGTTTCATTTATTTCCCAGGTAATAATTAAAAAAACTACCTATAAAAGGTAGTTAATTCTTATTCAACTGTTACTGATTTGGCTAGGTTACGTGGTTTATCAATATCTAAACCTTTTAACAATGAAGCATAATAAGCAATCAATTGTGTAACAACAACCATTGCCAATGGGCTTAAGATTTCTAATGTTTGTGCAACAACGAAATCATCGCCTTCATTGGCTAAGTTTTCCATAGCAATGACAGTGTTCATAGCAGATCTTGCATCTACTTCTTGTAAGGCAGAACGTGTATTTAAAGCAACGTTAGAAACACTGATTAATCCGATAACTGGTGTGCCATTCTCAATTAAAGCAATGGTACCATGTTTCAATTCTCCAGAAGCAAACCCTTCTGTTTGAATGTATGAAATCTCTTTTAATTTTAACGCTGCTTCTAAAGCAACATAGTAATCTAAATCTCTTCCGATATAGAAAGCATTTCTTGAATAAACCAATTTCTTTTCTACAATGTGTTTGACTTCTTCTTTACGAGAAATGATATCTTCAATAGAAGTAATAACTTTACTTAATTCTAAGTTCATGTTGATGTTTCTACCACTTAACTCATTCGCAAGCAATGCCAATAAAGTTACTTGGGCAACATAAGCTTTGGTTGATGCAACTGAGATTTCAGGTCCCGCATGCAACAACAAAGTATAATCTGCTTCTCTTGATAAGGTAGACCCTTCAACATTGGTAATGGTTAAGGCTTTGTATCCTAACTCTTTAACCGCTTTTAAAGCAACACGAGAGTCAGCTGTTTCACCAGATTGTGTAATAAAGACAAACAATGGTTTTTCAGAAATTAATGGTAAGTGATAACCAAACTCACTTCCTAAATGAACTTCTACTGGTTTTTTAGCTAAGTTTTCAATTAAGTACTTTCCTACCAAGCCAGCATGCATACTTGTACCAGAAGCAATGATATACAATCTATCTGCTTCAACAATGGCATCCAATGTTTCTTTTTCAATATTTAAAGAACCATCTTGTTGGTAATACTTTGATAATAAAGTACGAATAACCGCTGGTTGTTCGTCAATCTCTTTCATCATGTAATGATCGTATGTCCCAAGATTGATGTCTTCGTTGTTAATTTTTGATGTGAAAGGTTCTCTTGTTAAAGGTTGACCTTTTCTATCATATATTTCAATGTTATTTTCATCGACAATCAAGAACTCTTGATCGTTGATTTCATAAAATTGATTGGTTTGTGAAATCATAGCCATGGCATCAGATCCAATCATGTTGAACCCTTCACCAATACCTGCTAACATAGGTGTTTTGTTTTTTGCACAGTATAACTTATGCACTTCATCACTACAAATAATACCCAATGCATAAGAACCATGTAAGGTTTCAATCATTTGAATCAATGATTGTTTCATATCATTGTTTTGTAAGTAGTAATACTCTAACAAGTTAGCAATCACTTCAGTATCTGTTTGAGAATAGAAAGTATACCCTTTAGAAATCAAATCGTTTTTAATTTCTAAATAGTTTTCAATCACACCATTATGAACCAAAGTAATCTTTTGATTGTTTGATTGATGGGGATGTGAGTTCTCCTTAGAAGGCACACCATGGGTTGCCCATCTTGTATGTCCTAAACCTAAGTGCGCAACTGGTACATCTTTCACCACTTCTTCTAAAGCCGCAATACGGCCTACTTCGCGGAATATTTCTAATTTATTATTAATTAATAAAGCAATACCACTTGAATCGTATCCTCTATATTCTAATGTTTTTAATCCTTCTAAAATAATGCCTTTAGCATCTTTATTTCCTGTATATCCTACAATACCACACATATGTGCCACCTCTTTTTAAAATACTCGTAATACCTACTAATAATACCAAAAACACACCTATAAATACAATGCTTTTAACTTTATAGACACAATAATTTTTACATACACTTATATTTAATATAAGAATATGTACTGGGTCTATTGTAAAAACCTCTAAAAAAAGTTAAGTTAGATAGAAAAAGTAGATATTGTTGCCCAGCTCTTCAGCCGAAAAACAATATCTACTTCTTGAAGTATATTATACTTAAAAATACAATAATGTCAATGTCATCTATTATGAGTCAATACCAGCCATTTCTAATAGGTAGCGTGCGTTTCTGGTTGTAGAAGGACCAGGAAGTATTTTGTAATCAAACTTGATGTGTTTGTTTTCATAGTATTCTTTAAAATGCATGTTTTTAACATGATCTAGTTTGGTTAATTCAAAGTCATGGGTTGTAACAACAATAGCACTGTTATAGGATGCTAAGTTTTCTAAGGCTTTGGTAGCACCATAAATACGGTCTGCTGAGTTGGTACCCATGAAGATTTCATCGATGAATGCAATCATTGGTTGGTTGCTTTTAGAGTAATCAACCATTTCTTTGATACGGTTGATTTCAGCATAGAAAGTAGAGATACCTAGTGCGTAATCATCTTCAATACGTATCGATGTTAATAACTTCATGATTGATGCTTCAAAGGATTTGGCTAAAACATTGGCACCAGCATAAGCCAATACAAGGTTGATACCAAGCGTTCTTATGAAGGTGGTCTTTCCTGACATGTTAGAGCCTGTAATAACTAGGATACCTTTGTCTACATTGATATTGTTTCCAATACTTCGATCATGGTTGATGAGTGGATGATGAATGTCTTTGGTATGAAGGTATGGAATGTTTTTATCAGTAATGTTTGGAGAAATAGAGTTTTCTTTGGTTTGGGTGATGACACCCAAACTGAGTAGAAGTTCGATATCTGAGTAAACATCGATGATTTCTTTTAAGATTTGGCCTTGGTTTTTTTGCCATTTGTCATAAGCGACAACCAGTTGGTAATCAAAGCCAATCATCCCTAATAAGAGGATGTATACCCCGCCATTCTTACTAGATTCCGCAATTTCTTTTAAACGTTTCAATGATTTTAAAGTCACTGTGGCGTTTTGCTTTTGATTGATGCGTTGTTGGTAAGATTGTAATAAGGTTGAATGAAAAGATTGGTTTTCAAAGGAAGCAATAACATCATTTAATACTTTGATGTTGTCATCTTTGACAATCAAGTCAGAAACAAAGGTTCTGTTGAAAGAAATGTTTACCAGTGAAATTAAGATGTTTAGGATGAATGAGATGATTGTTACTGAGAAAGCAATGGGTTGAAAGAGTCCGAGTATGATTGAACCAAAAAATATCGTTGGCATGAATACCCTTAATACTTTGTATAAGGTTAATTTGTTTGTATCTAGATAGTTATCACTAATCAAATAATCTAGATTGCTTCTAGAATCGTACATGCTTGTTAAGGCGGATAAATCTAGGTATAAGTCTTTGTTTAAGGCTAATTCGTTAACTGCTTGATTGCGTTGTTTAATAGACTCTACATCTTTGAGTCCAATGCTTAGGGCATGGTGTAATTTAGAGAGACCTGCTTTAGAGTGGCATTGGTTTAAGTAGAGGAATAGAGATTTGTTTCCAGTGATATCTAGGTCTTTACATAAGTAGTTGTCTTTGAATTTTACTTGGCTTGGTTCAATGTTCATCCAGGTATCATCTAAACGATCGATAAACGTTAATGATTTGTTGATGATGGCATTAGAGTAGGCACTCTTATATAAATAGATGTTGTGGATGTAGATTAGGATTAAAAACAGTATGAGTGTAATAAAGCTTACGATAAATAAATAAGTGTGTTCAAAGCCCAATATAAAGGTAATAACACAGGCGATAAAGGTGATGAAGCGTAAGGTCGCAATCAAGTTAATGGTGTATTTATGATTGGTCAGAAGTTTGTTGTGAAAGTCTAGAGCTTCTTGGTAAAATGTTTTAAACATAGGCATTGTTAAAAGAAAGAGAATTACTTCTCTTTCTTGTCATCCTTTATAATGGTTTTACATTTTGGGTAGTCGACACAACATTTAAACTTTCCAAAACGTCCGTGTCTAATCACAACTTCTTTGCCACAAGTTGGGCATGATTCTCCTTCAACAATTTCATCAGGGGTTGGTTGAATGTAACGACACTTAGGATAGTTGGAACATCCAACAAAGTAATCTTTTGATTTAGGTGAGTATCTTCTAACCAGTTCTCCCCCACATTTAGGGCAGATTTCTCCTGTTTTTTCAGGTTCTTTGATATTTGGATCTTTTTTGATATGTTTACACTCTGGGTAGTTAGAACAAGCTTCAAAGGTACCAAATCTTCCTTTACGAAAGACCATTGGGCTGCCACATTCAGGACAGGTTTCACCCGTAGGTTCTGCTTCTAATTTTTGCATTTCTGTTTTGGCTTTTTCTAATAATGGTTCAAACTTACCCCAGAAGTCGTTTAATACACCGACATAGTTTAACTTATCATCAGCAATTTCATCTAGTTCATCTTCCATGTTTGCGGTATAAGATACATTGATGATGTCACTGAAGAATTGGTTTAAGGATTCATCGGTTAAGACACCTTGCTGTGTTGGAGCAAACTTACGACTTTCATAGGTCACGTAATCTCTATTTTTTAAGGTATCAATAATCGATGCATAGGTAGAAGGTCTTCCTATTTTTAATTCTTCTAGTTCTTTGATTAAAGAAGATTCTGTATAGGCAGATGGTCCTTTGGTAAAGTGTTGGTTGAGATCAATCTTTCTTGATACAATCGATTGATTTTCTTCTAATTTAGGTAGAATGGTATCGTTGTTTGATTCGAATTTACCGTATACTTTCTTATAACCATCAAAGACAAGAACTGAACCAGATGCACTGAATTCATAGTTGTTGTTGTCGAGTAAGATATTGGTTGATTCGTTGATAGCAGGTGCCATCAATGAAGCCAATGTTCTAGAGTAGATTAATTCGTATAACTTGAATTGATCATCGCTTAAATAAGCTTTGATAGAAGCTGGTGTACGATTGATATCGGTAGGTCTGATCCCTTCATGGGCATCTTGGACGTTACCGGCACTGTTTTTAACATGGTAGTGTCCAACGTATTCTTTGGCGAATGAATCTTTGATATAAGCCATGGCTTCATGAACAAAGCCATCGTTTAATCTGGTTGAATCGGTACGCATGTAGGTGATCAAACCTTGCGTTTCTTTACCTACTTTAACCCCTTCGTATAAGCCTTGGGCAATACGCATGGTTCGTTTTGAGTTAAACCCTAATTTAGAATAGGCTTCTTGTTGAAGGGTTGAAGTGATAAAGGTTGGTTTTGGATTGGTTTTTTTACTTTTTACATTGATGGTTTTAATCAAGAATTCTTTGTTAAGATTCTTGTTGACATCTTGAGCTTGTTGTAGATTTTTAAGCTCTATTTTACGATTGTTGTGTTTGGTTAAAGAGGCTTCAAATTCAATGCCTTGTTCTTTGAATAAGGCTTCAATGGTGTAGTATTCTTCTGGGATGAAGGCATCGATTTCTTTTTGTCGATCACAAATTAATTTCAATGCAACCGATTGAACACGTCCAGCTGATTTAGATTTGATTTTACTTTTTAATAGTGATGATAGTTTGAATCCAATGATTCTATCTAACATACGTCTGGTTTCTTGTGAATGGACAACATCCATATCGATTTGTCTTGGATTTTCTAAAGCTTTGGTAATGGCTTCTTTGGTAATTTCGTTGAAGACGATACGATTGTTTAATGTTTCATCTAAGCCCAATACTTCAGCGATGTGCCAAGAGATAGCTTCTCCTTCACGATCAGGGTCACTGGCCAAGAAGACTTCTTTGCCTTTGGCAGCTTTTTTTAAGTTAGAAATAACTTCTTTTTTTTCTTTGTCATTGGTGTATTTAGGAACGAATCCATTTTCAATGTCGATTCCTAAACGTCCTTTTCCAGAGGTTGATAAATCTCTGATATGGCCATAACTAGATAGAACTTTATAATCACTACCTAAGTATTTTTCAATGGTTTTTGATTTGGCAGGTGATTCGACAATCACCAATTTACTAAATTTATCTGTAGTCTTTGTTGACTTGGTTTTTGTTTTACTGGTTGTTTTTTTCTTTGGTGCTGCTTTTTTCTTAGCAGGTGTTTCTATAACAATGTCATCCAATGTTAAATCATCAGTCATTCTAATTCCTCCTTGGGCTTGTTTGCTTACAATTATTGCACTTGATTTTTGTCTTTGTCAAACAAAAAATTTCAAAAAACTTAAAATGTTGATAAGTCATTGTCCTTATTATAATTATATTATAATATCGTTTTTAACTTTTTTTTAACTGTGCTACACTAGATGTATATAAATAGAGACAATATAAAGTGGTGGTGAATAATATGAGAAAGGTTTTAGCAATTGTACAAATATTCCTATTGGTTGTTGTGTTTGCATCCTTCCTATCAAACAATCAAGATTATGCAGTAGATATATATTCAGAAGATATAAACCATGTATTATTAGATGATTTTGATAGTGAAGCAATATTAAATGAAGAAGAGTTGAATTATGCCATTCTTGATCCAAAAGAGTTTGTTGGTTCATCAGTCATGTTGGGTGGAAAATTGAGGGTTGATCCAATCCAGACCAACGATGGTTATGAGTTGCATATATGGACGGATGTGATCAATAGAGATTTTCCTATTGTAGTCACCGTTCCTAACGAGGTTGATTTAAAGGCTTACGATTATATTTTATTAACAGGTGTTGTTAGAGGAAAGGGTTATATTTATAACTCACGTGCTTTACCAATGAAGGGGATGAAGGTTGAAGCCAATTCAGTGGTAAAATCAACGTATACGGATGTGGCAGCACCTGCTGTTAAAACGGTAGAGGTTAATCAGGTCATTAAAAAAGGTGGCGTGTCTGTCAAATTAACAACCATAGAATTTTCTAAGGTTGATACACGTGTTAACTTTGAGGTTGATAATCCGACTAAAGGAAACTTTGCAGTGTTTAAACCAAAGAATCGTTTGGCTTTGAATGATAAGTCTTACAAACCAGTACAGGTATGGCGTAGTGAATACGATCGTTTAGAGCAGTATATTCCAGCGCATTCTAAGGATGCGGGGACATTGGTATTCAAGGCGTTTGGTGATTATGCTGGTAGTGAGGTAACCGTTACTTTTAAAGGTAGATCTTATTCTGCTAAGGAGAATGAAACGTTTAAGTGGACAGTGTCTGTTCCTAATTAATAGAAAGGGTCGTAAGATCCTTTTTTGTTTGTAAAAAAAGAGTAAGTTGCCTTACTCAAATAGGTTTAGTTGTTGGTTCAACATTGATTTAATGGGTTCATAGGATTTACGGTGAACACCTGGGATATAACCATGTTCTTTGATGGCTTGTAGATGTTTTTTAGTACCGTAGCCTTTGTTGTTTTTAAAGTCGTATAAGGGATAGTCTTTATCTAATTGTATCATTAGGTTGTCTCTGTATACTTTGGCTAATATAGAGGCACATGCAATGGCATAGGAAGTCGCATCTCCTTTAATAATAGGGAGATTGTTTTCTATGTTTAAAGGCATGGCATCACTGAGTATAATGGTTTTATCTTTATTAAAAGATAATTGTTCTAGTGTTTGTAACATGGCTTGTTTGGTTGCTTGGTAAATGTTGATTGAATCGACTATCTCATTGTCTACTTCAATGATGATGTGTTGGTTACATTGTTGAAGTATTTCTTGGTATAAAGCTTGTCTTTTCTTTTCAGATAACTTTTTAGAATCGTTGATGCCTTGTATGAGGCTATCGTAATTCATGATACATGCGCATACGACTAAGGGACCGGCAATATTGCCTCTTCCAACCTCATCGATACCGATGATGGTGTTGTACTCTTTTAAGAGGTTGAGGTCGTAGTTATAAAGATTCATCTTTGTTTAAGTCCACATCAAAGGTGATAAGTCCAATCGAACCGTTTCTAGCTTCTCTGAGGATGATGTCGTAGACTTTGTCGTAATCAACTTGTTTACCTGGTAAATAAGCTTGTCTGATAGAGGCGATTTGATCCATGACTTCAATAATAGAATCTAGGTTGTCGTTGTCCATTTCTTTAATACCGTAGCGTTTGTAGAAGATGTCTCTATAGTAGGTGTTTAAAAATTTCATACAGTAGATACATAGTTCATCTTTAGGAAGTATTTCTTCTTTGATGGCACCAGTTAGTGCTAGATGAATCGCAACTTCTTTGTCTTCAAACTTAGGCCATAGGATACCAGGGCTATCTAGAAGTTCAAAGTCTTTGTTTACTTTGATCCACTGTAAGGCTTTGGTGACACCTGCTTTATCTCCTGTTTTAGCAGATTTACGTTTGGCCATCTTATTAATAAGGGTAGATTTACCAACGTTTGGTATACCGACAATTAAGGCTCTTATGGCACGTTCTTTTAAGCCTCTGGCTTTGTCTTTAGCAAACTTGTCTTTTAATACTTCTCTAGAGTTATTGACGATTTTGTTCATTTCTTTAAAGTCTAATAGGTTAGAAGCAACAACGTAGTAACCTTGGTTTTCGTAGTATTTAACCCATTGTTTGGTATAGATAGGATCAGCAAGATCTATCTTTGACATGATCATGACTTTTTGTTTGTTGTGGACCAATTTGTCCATCATTGGGTTTTTACTTGAATATGGGATTCTTGCATCAACAATCTCAATGACGATGTCGATGAGTTTGATTTTTTCTTCGATTAAGCGTCTGGCTTTGGCCATGTGACCAGGGAACCAATGGATGGTGTTTGACATAGTATACCTACTCTCTTAGTTCATAAAGCCCATGTGATTGAGTGGCCAATAGATAAAGCCGTTCACTGCGACGATGTTGTAGCCCATAACAGGGCCGATTCTTCTAGAATCTAGGGAGACTTGTCTGTTGTCTCCAAGGACGAAGTATTCATCATCACCTAGAGTGATGGGTGGTAAATCATCCATTTGGGTGTTGGGGTTACGGTTCACATCGTTAGAGGGGTTACCGTTGATAAAGACGGTGTTCTCAACAATGTGGATGGTATCGCCTGGTAGGCCAAAGACACGTTTAACAATCAACTCTTCTTGGCCGATACGTTCGTCAAAGAATCTAACGACAACGACATCGTGATAGTTGGGTTTATTGAAGTTATGGGCGCGTAACATAACACCTCTGGATTGGTCTTTGTAGGTGGGTTCCATCGAGTGGCCGTTGACTTTAACTGAGATTAATAGAAAACGAAAGACGAGTAAAATAACCATGACAAATAAGATGGTTTCAATACTGTCTTTTAAGAATGTTTTTTGAGTAGTTGGTTCACTCATAACTAGTCCCCTTTCTTATAGCAAAAAACTATCTAGTACTCTAGATAGTTACTTAATTAATTAGGCCAATACGGTTGAGTGGCCAATAGGTAATACCGTTTACAGCAACAATGTTGTAGCCCATCACAGGTCCTATATAGCGTGAATCTAATGAGATGTTACGGTTGTCACCGAGGATGAAGTATTGGTCTTCACCGAGGGTGATGGGGTCCATATCGCTCATGTTGGTATTGGGGTTACGGTTGGTGTCATTGGACTCGTTGCCGTTGATTAAGACGGTGTTGTTTCTAATGGAGATGGTATCTCCAGGTAGTCCGAAGACACGTTTAACAATCAGTTCTTCTTCTTGGGTATCTTCGTCGAAATAACGAACAACAACAACATCGTGGTAGGATGGTCTATTGTAGAAGTGGGCACGTAACATGATGCCTCTTTCGCCATCGATATAGGTTGGTTCCATTGAGTCACCGTTGACTTTAACAGACATTAGGACAAAACGAAAGATCAGCAATATCACCAATACGAATAGAATGGTTTCTAATGCGTCTCTTAACAAAGAGGTTTTTCCTGATTTAATTAACTCTTTATCGTTGTTCATTTAGTCCACCCTTTCGTTTAATTGGATATTTTTATAGACAAACAACATTCTGTTTTTACCGTTGATGTCTTTTTTAATTTCATAGTGATAGTTTGGTAAATATTCTTGTAGTGCTTGTTCCATCAGTTCTTTTTGGTCAAAGCCAAATTCAAAGGCACACATGGCTTTGTCGTTGAGTACTTTGTCTAAGTCTTGGAATATTTTACGGTAGAAGTATAAGCCGTCGTTACCACCAAATAAGGCTAGGTTGGGTTCGTAGGCTTTGACGCTTTCTTCTACTTCTTGTTCTAGTGGAATATATGGTGGGTTAGAGACAAAGATGTCTACTTTGATGCCATTTTCAATCAATGGTTGTAACAAATCACCCACATAGAATGTAACGTTGGCTTTAAAGGTGTCGTTGTTTGTTTGTGCGACAGCAACTGCTTTTTCACTGATGTCGCTTGCATAGACTTTTGTTTTAGGTTCTTCTAGGTCTAGGGTACAAGCAATGGCACCTGAGCCACAGCCGATATCGGCTACTAATATAGTATCATAATCGTTAAAATAATCATCTATATTATATAAGATATTTTCAACCAATTCTTCTGTTTCATAACGTGGAATTAAGACGTCTTCGTTGACTTTAAAATCTCTTCCAAAGAAGGTTTCGTAGCCTAGGATGTGTTGAAGTGGTTTACCTTGAACGTATTGGTTTAATAAATCTTTAAACTGTGTAACAATCTCTTGATCAACAGGTTCATCCATCATGGCGTATAACTGATAGGGTTGTTTTTGTAAAAGGTTTTCTAATAGGTTATAGCCAGCTCTTTCTTCTTTGTTGTGATCTAAGGCAAGTTGGTTAGAATAATTCAATAGTTGTCTGATGGTCATTCTACTTACCTTCAAGTTTTAATTTTTGTTCATGGGCGATTAAGGCATCAAAGAGTTCGTCTAATTTACCATCCATGATTCTATCTAAGTAAGTCACTGTAAAGTTGATACGGTGATCGGTTAAACGGTTTTGTGGGTAGTTGTAAGTTCTAATCTTTTCACTTCGAGCACCACCACCAACCAATTCTTTACGTTCAGCGCCTTCTTTTTCTAGTTGTTGTTGCATGATGTTTTCGTAGACTTTGGCACGAATGATTTTCATGGCTTGGTCTTTGTTTTCATGTTGGCTTCGGCCATCTTGACAGGTAACCACAGTTCCGGTAGGAATATGGGTAATACG
>Ga0268261_10003258_pt1 | contig 11894 bp, 10 predicted proteins | sample TergutNc150P1_FD_190353 | JGI IMG/M metagenome (GOLD analysis project Ga0268261, IMG submission 190353) | Nasutitermes corniger P1 segment gut microbial community from laboratory colony in Florida, USA - Nc150 P1 (SPAdes) (version 2) | ecosystem: Host-associated > Arthropoda: Insects >... | reverse complement strand
TTCCAGATGAATTAAAATAAAATTGAATTAAGTTGCTTTTATTTCCACACTGTGTGGCTCTTGTAAAATATAAGCTATACAATAACACACACACACACACACACACACACACACACACACACACACGTGCACACCCAGAATCTTGTCCATGGAGGTAGGGGGGTGCTGACCCTGAGCAATATATAATTTATACAAATCACATCATAAATATAACTGTAACATAACATTAATGGCAACTGCATTTATATACATACATGTTCTATGACTTACATTATTTAAATCACAAAGTCTAATCTTCTTGGTTTAATGAATTTCAACTAAGACATCCTAGGTTTTTTATTTTGTTTTTCAAAATTCTAGTCAGCTGATTTCAATGGCTGATTTTGGCTGAGGAGAAAATCCATAAAATATTTCATATCATTGTATCTACAAGATGTGTTTTTTTTAATTTCAATTTGGTGGAGGTGGGGAAAGCTGGTGGGCTGCACTCCCCCTTTGGGTGTGCCCCTGCACCTATTGGTATTTATGACAGTATGGTACATAATTAGCTCACAATTTTATATTTTTAATTACGCAAGACTTTTAAATTTTAATTCAATAATATTGGCATGGGTTCATAAACTTTAACTACTGATACTAACAATGGTCTAGTGGGACCAAAACACATATGTCATGCCAAAAAGGTATAAGAAGTGCATAAAATTATTACTACTACTACTACTACTACTACTGCTACTACTACTACTACTACCACTACTACTACTACTACTACTACTACTATTATTACCGTACAGTTTATGCAGTACATGAAACTTACCAGGATACATTCTAGATATTCGTTCCACAAGGCCCTTATCAAAGCCAGCAATAATGGCACCTCCTACAGGTACCAGAAAGTTCTTGTCAGTGCTCTGCACAAAGGCATCCACTCTTCCTTTCCTGGAGATAAAACACATCTGCTGATTGTAAAGTATCAGGAGAATAACAAAAGAAAACATCTGAACATATCTGCTGCATTCATGAAAACATCTCCATGGCAGTTGCACAATGTATACTAGCTAGTGTGAGGAAATGGACTGAAGAGTTGTTCACATGATGAATGGGAAATTCTAAGATTAACCCTTTGGCACCGGAATTAAATCCCTCCGAGCAGCCCTGTCCGCCAGGATTTTTTACTGGGGATTTTAAATTTTAATGCTTACTCTTAGAAAAAAAAAAGCATATCTCATAGACTTTTCCTTCAAATTTAATGAAATAAAATTTTGCACTCTGCTTATGAATTGGTTAATCTGGGAAAAAATGTTCACTTAATTTTATAATAAATTTAGGCCTGTGAATCGCATGTATTTTATAAAATGTTGTGTAAACAGTTCATTACATAATTCTGGCTGCTGCATAAGGTCTGTGGTACTTTGTTTTGTCACGACACACAGTATTCACACACAGGGTGATATATTACAAATTTACTTTTGTGCGATATTTTGCGAAACAAGGCACCACGCACAGACCCACATCATATCTGGCGCACTGTCTGCCCTTTCTTTGGCCGCAAGAAGAACACAGACGGCAGAGCAGAGGAGTTGGTGATTTTACTGGCCAGTGTTTGCTGTGGCGACTTCTGCTGAGGCTTGCTGCCGCTGCTATTGTTGTTCCTCTCATTCTTCCTCCTAAAAATAGTTTTCCATATCGCTAGCCTCCGCACCTGATTCCCGGAGTTGGTGTCAGCAATGAGAGTTTTATTCTCGGCTTCCTCCTCAAGTTTTATTTACTCTTTTCCAGCCATTCCTTGATACACACAATTGTCTGCCTTGTTTAGACTACTATGTATGACTCGGCACAGTTGCAGAAACGTAATGCCAGTCAGATATGAACATCTTCTACAGTCACAGCAAAACTGATCTAAAGCTAGGACGTGACTCCTCTATAAAATTCCACCTATTCGAGGGTGCCCAAGACGTTGTTACTAGATTGACAGCTCTATGTTGCATGTTACTACCCCACAACCCCTACAGATTACCCCAGCACTACAACAGACATGTATGTGGGTCATACTGTAGCTGTAAACATCGATTTGTGTGGATATCACTGATTTTTGACCATAGGTTTTGTTTGAATTATTTGGGTACAGTATGCCACTGACAACCTTTCTGGCCATCAACTAGAGTTCACCTCATAGGCCAGTGTTGATATTTCAACTCGCAGTGAACCCCAGAGCAACCGATAAACCTCTAAAGATACGAACGTCTTCCACAGTGAGAGCAAAACAGATCGAAAGCTACTATGTAACTGCGTACGAAATTCCCGGTATTCGAGGGTGCCCTTAGTAGATTGACCACTGTGTGTTGCATGTTACTACCCCACAACCCCTAAAGAGTACCCCAACACTACAAGAGGTAGGTCTGTGGGCCCTCCTGTAGCTGTAAACGTCGATATTTGTGGGTATCTCCGATTTTTGAGCATTATTTTGTCTGAATTATATGGGTACAGTACGCCACTGACAACCTTTCTGGTCAAGAAAGCGCTTTCACTTCAGAGGCCAGTGTTGATATTTCGACCCACAGTGAACCTCAGAGCAAGCGACAGTCAGAGCATGCAGTGATACAACCGTTTAGTCAGCTGGGAAAAATGCACAGTTACTAAGTGTCGACGTATATATCAATGTTTGTGGAGGGGTTTAGGAGGTGGAGGGGGTACATTCTGGCTCCTGAATGAAATCCTGACCTTCATGGGTCCTGAAGCATAGCAAGTCACAGCAGTTAACCGAATAGGAGTGAACAAAATTCCTCCAAACTTCGATACACTGTTTGTGATGTCTTTATAAGTCATTCGGCTATTTAAAGGGTTCACTGTGTGACGTCTTTATAAGTTATTAAACGGTTAATACAAAGGTGTAAATATTCACTACATATTTCTTGAGACAGGGATGGTATGTGGGTGAAAAAATTGTAAGCATGAGGTATGAAATACCCATAGCTCCTTTAATAATCACATTCACATTTCAATCATCCATTCCACATGTACTGTACATTGTTAACCCTCTGACTACTGACTACTGTACAATGTTAACCCTCAAGACTGACATGAGATCTTCAAACCACCCCTGTCATATGCCATGGAATGACAATTTATTACATTGGTTTGCATCAATTTCCTCCCTGAAATAATACTGATAGATTTTCATTGGGAATAGGTTTACCTATTTGAATGTGTAAATAAAATGTTCATATCACCCTCCGTTTGGATGACACCAAATGATACCTTGGTTTAATTGCCAAAAACCAGAATTTGGGGCTGGGCCAAAGGTTTATTAAGCTGTTCATTTATTTTTATTTACTTAAGCACACTTAAATCCCTAGAATAATATTGTCTCAAACTGTCCCTTAAACTGGAGAGGCTTCCTTCAGGCTGTCTATTATCTCTTTAATTTTCTGTGTGATAATTTTCACACGGGAGATTAAAGGGACACTACAGACATCTACATTTTATCACAGTGACAAACAAAGGTACAGTGCACAACGGAGTCCAAACATGTTGGCTACCTACTGCTGGAGACAACAAGTGGCAAAAGTAACAGGTAAAAAGACAAAGTTCATTATTTGACAAAGTGTAATATAATTTTAAAAAATATTACTTTTTTATTACAAACATAGTTTTATAATTAATACCTTCTCCTTAACATTGGTGGGTGGCAGGGCAATTTGGTTGTTATATTCAGATTAGCAATGTCAAAACTACACGAATCACCCTGTATTTTATGAGGGAGTGATTTTTTTTTTTTGTGCCAACCACTGATTTTGACAGCATGATGGGCTTCAGATACACCACGATCATTCAATATGTACATAACAAAAGATATCCGCGATGAGTACTGTCTACTGGAAAGTAATACCATGTTGGCTGGAAGAAAGAGATAAATTTTCTTTAGGAATTACTGCCTCCATCTTCAGAGCAGACTGTAAATTTTACAGACAAAATGGCATGCGAATGAAAACAGATGCAATTATGAGTGGCATGATTTCTCCTCATGAAATTAAGACTGCAAAGGCATCCACAGTAGACAGCCCCTTTTGCAGAGTGGCAACAGATGCAAACAATCATCTTGTGTTCAAAATTTTCCAAGTGTACATTCAACATTTTAATTTGGAAAAAGGAAGACTGGAAACAAAACTACTAAGATGTTCAGAGAAAACCTAATGAAACAGCACAAACTATTGCACAGTATGTTCATGGGACATAAAAAAACTATAATCTTATTCGAAAGTGTAAAATCTTCAGGTGATAACTGTAATACAATGTTTGGAGGTGTAGCACATGCCTCCAAACATAATGTTGTTTGCAAAACTGCAGGCTTCAGTGAGAGATGAGTTAACTGGTATGGGCTGCCCTGCTAATATCCTAAATAATTGCTTGCAACATGGAATGGACACTTCAGATTTTGATATATGGTCAGTTGTTGTGAAGGTTTATATTACTTTTCAGTCTACACTATGAGAAATGACTCAATGAAAGAGTTTTGTTATTTTTGGATAACGAATGTAAGAAAACGCTGTATCATTGTGAGACAAGATGGTTGTCAGTTTTTCCAGCAGTGGAACGCCTAATGCATGTTTTTGGCACCAAAATCCTTCTTTGTTTATCAGTGTAATCCACTTGCTGTAATTAAGAAATTTTTTTTTTTAGAACAGTTTCAGTAAAATATATTCATGGCATATTCACTGCTTCATGAGTATGTTGCAATAAATGTGGAGGCACTGCAGGGAGAAGAAACATCAATAATTGAAATGCATACCATTTTGCACACTGTTAACACATTGAATGTTGACACGTTAGCTTGCAAATTTGTGAGACTAAAAACCAAAAATTTGGTGACACAAATGTTGGGAGATGACAGTGAAGAAGATTGCAAAACATTTTATCAGCAAGTAGGAGTTTAAATTGCATGCTTGAATGAAGCAGTATGAGAAATTGCCTCCATTTTGCTGCACAAGTTTAGGGGATTCTACACCATGGAATAATTCAACTTGCCATTCAGTATGTACTCTCAAAAGTTGTTGATATTGGTGATACCAATGTTTTGATAACTTATAATCTTCAAAATTGTGTAAAAGGAAATGAAAATCCAGAGTTTTCTTTTCTCCTGTCTCATGAAGAATGGGCACAATATTTCATTAATGGTAATAATGCTGCCAAACATCATAAACTGTTAAAATAAGTACAGTCTTCTTACTCTTATATTTAATAAGAAGGTCAAGTTTCCTACCTAATGCTGAGTCAATCAACAAACGAGAAGAATAGGCTGGCTACTGACACCAAGGAATTTGCACTATGCAGTACAGTTTTGAAAATATGTATTGTGAAGAGTGTCATACTCATACTTGTGGTGTTCCTGCATTTGTGAAATAAATGGATCTACACTAAAAAAAAAATATGCTTGTGCACAAAACTGAAATAATAAAATACTGCAAGTGTTATTTTTTGTTTGTGACTTCTCTTATGTTCTTGAGAGAAAAATAAAATACATCCTCTTTTTTACAATTGGTAAATGGCAGATGTCCTCTTTCTTTCTAATGGATATATGATAACTCTGTTCTAGCTAGCACAAAGTGCAGTCTGTGCACATGACTTGTATCTTCAAGCAAAGATTATATAGATATGCACTTTGTATATGGATTTTTCAAAGGCCATTTGAATGCTGTTGTTGAAGAATACCAGCAGTGATTCCCATGACACAGATTCCCAATCTGATACGTGTTTTGTACTAGTCATCAACAGGTGCAGGACAATGGCTCATTTACAAATGCGTCATCTGCTAATGTACAATGTGACAGGCTGAAAAAGTAGAAGAAAACCTTATCTAAATGGCAAAGCTCAGTCCACACACTAGTACTTGGAGAATATCCAATGTTCTCCACATTCTACAGATGGGAGCCTGGGAAACTTTACACAATGCATGACTGCATCCACACCATATCCAGGAAATTCAATGACCTGAATCTGGGAACATGGGGAGATGTTTGAAATTCAGTTACTGGTTCCATGCACATCTCTACCTGAATCACTGCAGTGCATTCTGTGACATGGTGCAGTTATGATCAAATCAACAACAACAGGAACTCCCACTTATGGGGTCAGGAAGATCTATGAGTCAGTAATTTCCACCTTTCTTCTACCTATGCAGACACTGTCTGTATTTAACAATACCCATACCTCACACAGATTCATATAGTGGGGTTGAACTCTTACAGACTAAGCAATAAATACGTACAACACATCACACCAATAGCTATTCTGCAATATCAGACACTATCACAGAAATAAACTGTTCATTTCTAACACCAACAAGTGCACCATTGATATATTAAAATAATCTTATATTGTTCCTACATGTTTTGGCATCATTTATGCCATCCTAAGGGAGCTCTACACTAGGATTTAAAACTTACTAAAATATAATAGATTACAAAAGTAATTCATAATGTATTATTCTTGCAGCTAATGTTAACCACATGGGTTTCACAAAATTGTGATTAAAATAGTATTTTTAAAGTGAAATATATTAAAAACAATAAAATAATGCTATTTATTATGGCATTTTTATTACACATGGTTAAAAAGTTGTATGTTGCTAGGTTGTAGTTTTTCTTTGTATACACACATCTAATTTACCTTTGATCCCTTAAGCATCTTGTCCCTGCGTGACGTGTAGTGAGTTCCGTGTAAAGGGTGACTGTTACAAGATCTGTGTGTAGGAATAATATAAGACTGTATTTGTATATATTGAAGGTGCACTTGTTGGTGTCATGAATAAACAATTTAATTCAATCAAAGTTCAAGTAATATACTCGTATAATGTTACAACAACCACAAAAAGTCAAACTAAGCACTTCAGTTTACTAAAAACCAGCAAGTGACATACATCATCATATTTAGAAACAATACTACAGAAATATGATGGAAAAAGCAACAATCTTCTGGAGAGTAATACAACATAATAAAATAAGAGTTGTACATATAACACATAAATATGAAAAAAGCCATTTGAAAAGTAATAAATTCACCAAAATATTAAAAAATTAACAATTCCCCAAAGCAGACAAAAGAAAATGAAAAAAAAACAGCATTATATAGGTGGTGCACAACATGTACATAGCTAAACAATGGGTCACAGAATGATGACAGTTTCAGTCAACAGTTAATAACATACTTAACCACATAAAATGGTTTTCATACAAGCACATTTTAACCTATTCATAATACTACATGTTTTTATATATGTCTTATAATTGTAATTATTATATGTTAAAACCTTAACAATTATTCCTTTGACTGTGATGTAATTATGATTTCCCAGATGATGGCCGTATGACCAAAACATGTCAGAATTTGACACATAAACAGATAAAGGGCAAAAGTTCATTTACTCTAATGGTGTGTTAAGCACAACTGTATTGTTAATATGTGGTTCATACTGAATATATTTGAGATTATGTGAGTCACATTCTGATAACAATAAGCAGAGTTGAAACATTCAATTGGTTTTCAAAGTACAAAAGTGAAGTGATGAATGTCAAGGATGCTGAATGCTCAGGACCAACATCTATTAGCAAAACATAAAAAGATGTGGCAAGAATTATAGATCACATCCACGCAAACAGACATCACCATCTGCAATGTGGCTAATGGGTTGGGAACCTCATCAGAAACATGCCCAAGCATTCTGACACCAGATGTGAACATTCGACAGACTGTCATAAAATTTGTGCCTTTTGTGCTGAGTGATGTGAAAAAGGAGAATCATGTCCATGTGTGCCAGGTCCTTCAGGATAAACTTCAATAAAGAAACTCCCACGAAGAAAAGCATTGATCTAGTGGAACTCTCTTCACCTTGTCACCCAAAGAAGTCCAAACAAGAAACACATCTGTTCTAGTGTGAAGTGTGTGCTGATTACTTTTTTCTGACATACACCGGAATGGTGTGCCACACATTCGCTCCACATGCACCAACTGTGAACCAACACTTTTACAAAGACATACTGTCATATCTATGGGATGATATATGGCAATAACAACCTGATAAGTGGCACAATGGACACTGGCTCACCAGTTTAACAATAACCCTGCTCTCTCTGCTTTGTTGTGTAGAAACTGTTGACCAGTAATGGTATGACTCTTGTCCCATATCCTCTGTACTGCCCAAATATTTTTCTTTTTCTGAAACTGAAATATGCTGTACAGGGAAAGAGCTTTCATAATGTCAGGACAATTCAGGAAGACGCGCAGGCTGCATCTGCTGAGTTCTCAACACAGATGTTAGTAAATGCTTCCAACAGTGGCGAAATCACTGGGCTCACTGTATGCTAGCATAAAGAGATCGCTCGGAAGGCAACTGCATGGAAGAGCACAAAAAGGCTGTAATCGCTGACAAAAACAATTGTCCAGAAACTTTCTGTTCACTCCTCTTATGTCCATAGTGGGGAGGACTGAGGTTAACATGAAATGCATACATATGATCAAGGGTCTACAGGAAGCCTACTGATCCCAAAGTCTATTCCAATTGAACAAATAACACTGATATACAAAATTTCACTTTTGGTAACTAGCAGAAACAAAATGTGCCACTTCTTATGTAAATTGAGTTGCTGAACACAAAAATCACAATAAAAATGCTTCATTAGCTATAGTTTTCGATCTTTCGTCTCTTACCTGTACTACGTCATAAGTCGAAGGTTGTGTATAGCTCTAGTGCATTCTGGCCTTCTTCGCCTGCCAACCGAATGTCGAATTGGGAGAATCACACATCAAGGTCCAGCAATAATCAGCAAGCATTGATGCGCTCCATTTCCCTTTGTATCTGCCCCCATTGCTGCAATGTCCGGGCGGAAACATTCACCGTGTTCGTCACTCACAGAACCACAGTTCTCCGGAAAGAAGTCCAGATGAGAACACAGAAAGTGGATTTTCATGGACATATTGCACCCCAGTTCCTGATACGAGGATAGAAGTTCTTCTACAAGATCCTTGTAGTTATCTGCACTTCTATTTCCTAGGAAGCCTGTGACCACCTCTCAGAAGGCATTCTTCCAGATTTTTTGGCGATAACGATAGAGGGTTATTTTCACACCTTCATCCAAATATTTTCATTGTTTCATTCTGGATGCTAGCAGTTCAGCCTTTACCGTTGGCAGCTCCAAATCACATACTAGATCATTCATTTAGTTTTGTGTTAAGTTTGTGAGGTGACTCAGATGCTGGCCCTTGTAGTCTGGATCTGTAGGTTCTTCTTCGGGAGGTCCTGTTTTCTCTGTCTTCCTCTTCCATCTCTGAATTCAAATAGTATTCTTTTGGTTGCTCTGGTATGAGCACATATTCCCCATGAGGCACAAGATCTGATGGCAGAGGGTATATTTGGATAGTCAATTATCTCTTTCTTCTTTCTGTTCATACCAATTGCCACAGGTGTCAAGCAAAAGTAGCAGTCACTGCTGTGGTTTAAGGGTTCCATCCACACCATTGGAACAGCAAATGGCATTGCCATTCCCTTACGATTTATCCTGCCTCCAATACTTCTTGCACACGATTTGCACACAATGTGTGGCGCCCACTTCTTGTCTTGGTCACCCAATTTACACCCAAAGAACAGATGGTAGGCTTCATCAGAGGCATTATAGAACGCCTCTGTGATGCTAACATCACTTCCACACACACATAGCAGAACAGATCCACACTGTTCACACAAGAGCGAGACATCCTGTCCTAGACCTGCGATTCTACAGACTGTAACTGAGGCACTGTCTGGCAGCTGATGCAATGACCTTATCATGTGAACTTACTCCAGTCACAGCGTAGTCACCCGTGATTAATGACCTTATTATGTACTCTAGTCACAACGTTAGGTACCCGTGATTAATGACCTTATCATGTACACAAGTCACAACGTTAGTCACCCGTGATTAATGACCTTATCATGTACAGTAGTCATCGCATTAGTCACCCGTGATTAATGACCATATGTACTCTAGTCACAACGTCAGTCACCCGTGATTAATGACCTTATCATGTACAATAGTCACAACGTTAGTCACCCGTGATTGATGACCTTATCATGTACACTAGTTACAGCGTTAGTCACCCGTGATTAACGACCTTATCATGTACTCTAGTCACAACGTTAGTCACCCGTGATTAATGACCTTATCAGGTACACTAGTCACAACGTTAGCCACCCGTGATTAATGACCTTATAATGTACACTAGTCACAGCATTAGTCACCCGTCATTAATGACCTTATCACGTACTCTAGTCACAACGTTAGTCACCCGTGATTAATGACCTTATCATGTACACTAGTCACGTTAGTCACCCGTGATTGATGACCTTATTATGTACACTAGTTACAGAATTAGTCACCCGTGATTAATGATCTTATCATGTACTCTGGTCACAACGTTAGTCACCCTTGATTAATGACCTTATCATGTACACTAGTCGCATCGTTAGTCACCTGTGATTAATAACCTCATAATGTGCTCTAGTCACAGCATTAGTCACCCGTCATTAACGACCTTATCATGTACTTTAGTCACAACGTTAGTCACCCGTGATTAATGACCTTATCACGTACACTAGTTAAAACGTTAGTCACCTGTGATTAATGACCTAATCATGTACTCTAGTCACAACGATAGTCACCCGTGATAAATGACCTTATAATGTACTCTAGTCACAACGATAATCACCCGTGATTAATGACCTTATCATGTACTCTAGTCACAACGTTAGTCACCCGTGATTAATGACCTTATCATGTACACTAGTCACAACGTTAGTCACCCGTTATTAATGACCTTATCATGTACAATAGTCACCGCATTAGTCACCCGTGATTAATGACCTTATTTACTCTAGTCACAACGTCAGTCAACCGTGATTAATGACCTTATCATGTACACTAGTCACAACGTTAGTCACCCGTGATTGATGACCTTATCATGTACACTAGTTACAACGTTAGTCACCCGTGATTAATGACCTAATCATGTACTCTAGTCACAACGTTACTCACACGTGATTAATGACCTTATCAGGTACACTAGTCACAACGCTAGTCACCCGTGATTAATGACCTTATCATGTGCACTAGTCACAGCATTAGTCACCAGTCATTAATGACCTTATCATGTACTATAGTCACAAAGTTAGTCACCCGTGATTAATGACCTTATCATGTACACTAGTCACAACGTTATTCCCCCGTGATTGATGACCTTACCATGTACACTAGTTACAGAGTTAGTCACCCGTGATTAATGATCTTACCATGCACTCAAGTCACCTTAGTCACCCTTGATTAATGACCTTATCATGTACACTAGTCGCACCGTTAGTCACCCGTGATTAATGACCTTATCATGTACTCTAGTCACAGCATTAGTCTCCCGTCATTAATGACCTTATCATGTACTCTAGTCAAAACGTTAGTCACCCGTGATTAATGACCTTATCACGTACACTAGTCACAACGTTAGTCACCCGTGATTAATGACCTTATCATGTACTCTAGTCACAACGATAGTGACACGTGATTAATGACCTTATCATGTACTCTAGTCACAACGATAATCACTCGTGATTAATGACCTTATCATGTACTCTAGTCACGTTAGTCGCCCGTGATTAATGACCTTATCATGTACACTAGTCACAACGTTAGTCACCCGTGATTGATGAACTTATCATGTACACTAGCCACAACGTTAGTCACCCGTGATTAATGACCTTATCATGTACACTAGTCACAACGTTAGTCACCCGTGTTTAATGAACTTATGTAGAATAGTCACAACGATAGTCACCCGTGATTAATGACCTTATCATGTACTCTAGTCACAACGTT